>ENA-UPSA01000094-UPSA01000094.1-bioreactor-metagenome-genome-assembly--contig:-NODE-94-length-137909-cov-10.417906_pt1 | contig 137909 bp, 126 predicted proteins | sample MGYA00238183_ERZ773288 | MGnify/ENA primary metagenome ERZ773288 (study PRJEB29028, sample SAMN07631243) | bioreactor metagenome | isolation source: Switchgrass digestor | place: USA: Dartmouth... | reverse complement strand
GACGGTGAGGTCTCTTGCTACGACCCTCATCCTACAGTGGCTTGACACTATCCTTAGGGAGGTCCGTGTTGTCAGCTTGCATGCACTGGGTGTATAATAGACGGAGGTTGTTAATTTCCTATCCATATGATTTAGTCCCGCCATACCAGGGCAGTGTGCTCCGAGAGTACTACTCCCTGCGTTTTGTTGTTAACCCAGGGGGGTGCCGCGTTTGTCAATCGACATATTGAGGTCGATTCGTCGAGCTGAGGCCGAGGCAGATGCCGTTCTGAAGGACGCTAAGGCGGAAGCTGTCCGCATTCGAACTTCGGCGAGTGAGAAGGCGGAGCAAATCATACGAGGCGCACTGGAATCTGCTCGGCGCTCTGCTGAGGAATACCGTTTGCAGCAACTGCAGCTAGCCGAGGAGCAGATTGCGAATCTCCGAAAGGCCAACGAGGAGCGGCTGGCAGGTATTCGCAGGACCGCTGAGAAACGAAAGGCACTCGCCGTGGACCTAGTGATTGGGAGGATTGTAGGGACAGGTGGCAATCGCTAGCATGAAGAAGGTCGAGGTCATCGGGCATCTCGACTGCAAGGACACTGTTCTTCGGACACTTCAGGAATTAGGCGTTGTCGAGATTGAGGATGTTACCGATCAGTTAACCGACGCTCAGGCTGAAGACGGTAGCTCTGTCTTTGTCAGCAGGGACAGTGACCCAGAAAGGATTGCAGCCGTACAGGAAAGTATTTCAAGAATTAAGTCGGCGCTCGAGTTTCTCGAGCAACTCAGCCCGCGGAAGAAGTCGTTTATTGAACAGTTTGTCGGTTTTCAAGTTCCGTTGACACCGCGGCAGCTGGACGAGTTTTTGTCGGATACGGCGGCGTTGGACAGGCTACTTATGCATGTTAAAGAACTCGAGCAAAAACTCCAGTCACTCGAGAATAGGGTAAATGGTTTGAAGCAACTCATCGGACAGATGACTCCCTGGAGCCGTCTCGAAATCCCGGTTGAGGAGCTCGTTCAAACTAGGCACACGATAGCTCTCGCGGGAACTGTTGAAGCCGAACATCTGCACGAACTCACCAATCAGATACAAGAAGCCAGCGATGATACTGCGGTAGCAACAGTCGTCTCTCAGGACCAGTACACTGCGCGCACAGTCGTGATCGCTCATCGGAAGTACGAAGACCAGGTTGTGTCTGTGCTCCGATCACACGGCTTTTCTCCACAATCGTTCCCGTTCCAAAAGGGTTTCGTTTCTGATTTCATCCAAGAAACGCGCGAGGAGCTTGCCTGCGTCCTTCGCCAAATGGACGAAGTGGTTCGAGAGGCCAAAGCGTTGGACGGCGAAAAGAACCGACTATGGGCTGTGCTCGACGCGTATGAGACAGAGAGAGACAGGTTATTGATGGCCGAAAGACTGGCAAGGACCGAGAAGGCTTTCTGGCTTGTGGGATGGTCGAAGGCAGACGAGTCTGGGAGAGTTGAGGATGCGCTGAGAAAGATCGACGATACACTCGTCGTTGCCATCAAGGATCCGGATGCAGGCGATGAGCCTCCGGTGGCGTTAGTAAATCATAGATTGGTGCGGCCGTTCGAGGTGATTCTCGATCTGTATAGCCTTCCTAAGACTGGCGAGATCGACCCTACTGCCTTTGTCGGGTTCTTCTTTACGCTGTTCTTTGCGATGGCAGCTGCAGACGTTGGGTACGGTGTAGTGCTCGCGGCCGTTTGTTATTTTTTGCTTCGCAAGCTGCGTATGTCTGACCTTGGCCGTAAGACGTTTGAACTGCTCATGATATCCGGAGTTGCGAGTGCCGTCTTTGGGTTGGCAACCGGCAGTCTTTTCGGCTTTAATCTAGGTTATTCGCTAATCAGCCCTGTCGAAGACCCGATTCCCTTCCTTGTTTTGTCTCTTGGCCTAGGGGTAGTCCATTTGTACGCGGGAGTGCTGTTGGAGTTCTACGACAACGTCCGCAACGGCAGAGTTATGGCCGGAGTTTTTGACCAAGGCCTGTGGCTGGTGTTTCTCACGTCGCTTATCTTACTCGGCGTGCAATCTCAGGTGCCTGTTGGTGTTCCCCTGGGAAAGTATGCCGGATATGTTGCAATTGGCAGCGCGATTGGGTTAGTGCTGACTCAAGGAAGGCATCACTCTAATCCTCTGCTGAGGATCGGCTCAGGTTTGGCCAGCCTTTACAATGTTTCCGGTTACTTGGGTGATGTCTTGTCGTATACCAGATTGCTCGGCCTGGGCATGGCGTCCGGAGTAATCGCTTCGGTGATCAATTTGGTTGCCGGAATGTTTTGGCGTACTCCGATAATAGGCCCTGCAGTTACCATCGCAATTCTTGTCTTTGGCCACATATTCAACCTATTTATAGGCGTAATCGGCGAGTATGTCCATGTAAGTAGACTTCAGTACGTGGAGTTCTTCGGAAAGTTTTTTGAAGGCGGAGGGAGAGCTTTTTCGCCGTTCAAGGTGAAGTCAAGGTATGTCTACATTACGGACGCACAAGGGCAAGGGGGTAAGGTTTGAATGATTTCAACTGGACTGGTACTGGCACTCTTGAGCGTAGCCATCGCAGTGGTGCTCTCTGGAATCGGGTCCGCCGTCGGAGTAACGGTGGTGGGACAAGCCGCAGCAGGGGTTGTTACCGAGGATCCCGGCAAGTTTGCGAAGGCTCTCGTTTTGCAGGTTCTCCCGGGTACTCAGGGCATTTACGGGTTTCTGATTGGCTTTTTGACGATCCAGAAACTCAACTTGATCGGCGGATCACTCCCGGACATTTCGGTTCAGACGGGTCTCAGCTTGATCATGGCTGCTCTTCCGGTCGGAGTGGTGGGATTGTTTTCTGCGGTTCTTCAGGGACGGGTGGCGGCTGCAGGTGTGTCGATTTTAGCGAAGCGACCCGATGAGTTAGTTAAGGCCATGATGTTCGCCGTCATGGTGGAGTTCTATGCGATTTTGTCGCTACTAGCATCGTTCCTTGCATTGAACGGAGTGCCGGTGTGAGATGGAGACTAGCGTGCAGAAACTGTGCGACAGGATAATCGACGAAGCTCGGTCGGAAGCTGCTGCAATCATAGCGAAAGCGCACTCTGAAGCAGACGAGGAGCTTGAGAGAGCTAAGGCAGATGCAGCGAAGCAAGCAGAGGAGTTCCTGACTCGGGCGCGAGCAGCAGCTGAACGCGAGAGGCAGAGCCGCTTATCAATGGCGCAGCTTGAGTTGCGCAACCAGGAGCTTGCTCTTAAGCAGGAGTTAATATCTGCTGTTTTTGATGAGGCCCTTGAGAGGCTCAAGGCTATGACCCCGCAGGAATACGCGCGTTTGGTGTGTTCCGTTGTGTTGGATCTCGCACCGAAAGGCGAGATGGAGCTGATAGTGGCCGAGGCGGATCGCGGCCGAGTAGACGAGGCAATAGTCGACGCATTGAACACAGAGCTTAGAGCTAAGGGCCTAGGAGCGGTGAAGTTCGGCGGTTATACTGACAGCATAGAGGTCGGGTTTATTCTCCGGGAAGGCGATGTTGCGTATAACCTGTCGTTTGCCGATATCATTCTCGACCTGAGGGACACTATGGAGGCCGAGGTGGCCGCTGTTCTGTTTCAGGCTTGATGCTTCGCGGTGGCAACAGGTTCAGAAGTGATCTGAGCGTAGAGTTGCATTGCGCTGGGGTGTGTGTTCGTTGACCACGAATGATCTGCGGATAAGGCAGAGTTACGCGTATGCGGTTGCGAGAATTAGGCAGAAAGAAAACGATCTGCTAGATCGAGCTCGAATCGCTCGGCTGCTTGATGCGTCGGGAATAAGTGAAGTTCTCAGGATTCTCGGGGAGACCGAGTATTCGTCCGCAATCGAGGATTTGTCGGCCGACGATTACGAGACAGTCTTGACCAATGAGTTAGCAAGGGTTTTCGCGTTTGTGTCAGAGTTCGTACCCGATTTGTCGGTAGTCGAGTTATTCAGGCTTCCATACGATCTCCATAACTGCAAGGTGGCATTCAGAGCACAAGCACTGAGCATGGACGCTTCTGATCTTTGGTCTCCCTTAGGCACTGTTTCCGCTGCCAAAATCCGGCGGGCTGTTGCCGGGGAGATGAGTGTCGGCGAGCTCCCTGAACATGTTGCAAATATCCTAGCTGCCGGATTTGAGCATCTCGGGATTTCTCCTGTCACTCCTCCTTTGGACAAAGATTCAGATTCGGGGCGGTTGGATTGCGGATCCTTGGATCCGAAGACGCTTGACATGGTGTTGGACCGGGCGTGTTTTGCCGGTTTGCGGGAGATAGTCCGCAAGACCGGTAGCTCCTCAATTCATAGGCTTTTTAAAGTCAGGGTTGATCTGGCCAATATGACCGGTTTCCTAAGGTGCAAACGGTTGAAGAGGAGCTTCGGATTCTTCAAGATGGCTTTCGTTCCTTTTGGGGATTTGCCGATAGATGCGTTTGAAGAAGTGTATGAAGAGGATGTCGAGACATTTGTTCGGAATATGAGTTCGTCCGAGTACGGCTCGTTGGTAAGTGAGTGGAGCCCGTTTTCTGAACGCAGAGATTCAATCGCTTTCTTGGAACGAGCCGGGCGCAGGTACCTTACTGAGCTGAGCCGCAGGGCTTCTCAGTCCGTATTCTTCGGACCCGAGCCGATAGTGAACTATCTAATCGCTAAGGAGAACGAGGTAAGCGATCTCAGGGCCATAATGGTAGGCAAGGCCAATGGGTTAGACGTTCAATCAATCCGTGAAAGGCTCAGTGGTTTGTATGAGTAAGCTGGCTGTTGTTGGAGATACCGATTCCGTTATGCTGTTCAAGGCTGTTGGAGTAGATGTTTTCCCTGTTTCCTCTGCGAGCGAGGCCAACGATGTTTTTAGGCGACTCGTGGACGAGCAGTATTCCATTATATGTATCACCGAAGAATTTGGGGAAAACCTGTTACCCCTCGTGCAGCATTACGGCAAGCGGCCCACTCCGGCTGTCGTATTCATCCCATCCAACAGAGGCAGCACCGGCTTTGCTATGGCTCGGCTGCGTGAAATAGCAAGGAAAGCTGTTGGGGCTGATATCCTACTGGCGAAAGAGGGTAGCTGACATGGCGACAGGACGTATTGTTAGCGTGTCCGGACCCCTGGTTGTTGCTGAGGGCATGGAAGGGGCGCGAATGTATGACGTTGTTCGCGTAAGCGATCGCCGTTTGATTGGCGAAGTGATAGAAATACGGGGTGACAGGGCCTCCATTCAGGTGTATGAAGAAACGTCCGGTCTCGGACCAGGTGAGCCTGTTTACCCGACCGGCGAGCCTTTGAGCGTTGAATTGGGCCCAGGGCTCATAGAGGGAATCTACGATGGCATTCAGAGGCCTTTGAACTTGATAGCAGAGATGTCGGGCCCGCGGATTAACCGCGGCGTGGACGTTGCCGGGATCGACCGAACACGCAAGTGGCGCTTTGAGCCGAGGGTCAATGTTGGAGATTTTGTCCAGCCGGGCGACATTGTCGGTGTAGTTCGTGAGACTCCGATAGTTGAACATCGCATAATGGTGCCTTTCGGAGTCTCTGGTACCGTGAAGGATATCTTCATGGGCGAATTCACAGTCGAAGAGACTGTCGCGATTATTGAAACAGAGTCCGGATCTCGCAATCTTACGATGCTTCAGAAGTGGCCTGTCAGAAGGGGGAGACCTTATAGAGAGAAGCTGCCTGTAGTAGAACCTCTTATTACCGGCCAGAGGGTGATCGACACATTCTTCCCATTGGCGAAGGGCGGAACAGCCGCAGTTCCGGGACCATTTGGCAGCGGCAAAACGGTCGTCCAGCACCAGCTCGCCAAGTGGGCAGACGCCGATATTATCGTTTATGTAGGCTGCGGAGAGCGCGGCAACGAGATGACCGATGTGTTGATGGAATTTCCGCAGCTGAAGGACCCGCGCAGCGGTGAACCCTTGATGAAGCGCACTGTGCTTGTTGCAAACACGTCGAACATGCCGGTGGCTGCTCGCGAGGCATCCATATACACCGGAATAACGATAGCCGAGTACTACCGCGATATGGGTTACTCGGTTGCGCTGTTTGCAGACTCGACTTCCAGGTGGGCCGAGGCCCTTAGAGAGATGTCGGGCCGGCTCGAGGAAATGCCTGGAGAAGAGGGATATCCGGCTTACCTAGGATCACGCCTTGCCGAGTTTTATGAACGTTCGGGCAGGGTCAAGTGCCTTTGCTCTTCGGATAGGATTGGCACTCTCTCGATTGTCGGAGCGGTTTCTCCGCCTGGGGGCGACCTGTCAGAACCCGTTACGCAAGCGACGCTGAGAATAGTCAAGGTGTTTTGGGGACTCGACGCATCTCTGGCGTACCGACGTCACTTCCCGGCTATAAACTGGCTTACAAGCTACTCTCTATATACTGACAGGTTAAAGCCGTACTACGTTGAGCAGCTCGGCGAGGAGTTTCTCTCTTTACGTGCTGCTGCGATGAAGGTGCTCCAGCAAGAGTCCGAGCTGCAGGAGATTGTGCAGCTGGTAGGTATTGACGCACTGTCAGAGAAAGATCGCCTTACGATCGAGACTGCTCGCTCAATCAGAGAAGACTTTCTCCACCAGAATGCGTTCCACGAGGTGGACACATATACGTCGTTGAGGAAGCAGTTCAATATGTTGCAGGTGATCCTGCTGTTTCACAGAGAGGCTCTGGCCGCAATAGAGAAAGGCGTTGCCCTAGCTGATCTCCTCAGGCTGCGGGTGAGAGAGCGGATAGCGAGAGCAAAGTATATTGGTGAGGATAACCTGCAGCAGTTTGACGAGATCGCAGACGAGATTCGTCGGTCTATTGGTGACCTCGTGCGGAAAGGGGAGGGCGCCAGTGCTTAAGGAATACTATACGATTCGGGAAGTCGCCGGACCCTTGATGATGGTCGAGCAAGTCAGTGGGGTGAAGTATGACGAGCTCGTTGAAATCGAGCTGCAAAACGGAGAAAGGCGTCGTGGGCGCGTGCTCGAGGCTACCGGTGACAAGGCCTTGGTTCAGCTTTTTGAGGGCTCGTCAGGACTGAATCTGCGCAACAGCAAGGTCAGATTTCTCGGAAGAACGCTCGAGATAGGCGTCTCCCTAGATATGCTCGGCCGCGTGTTCGATGGGCTCGGCAATCCTCGAGACGGTGGTCCAAGGATCTTGGCCGAAGATCGCAGGGATATCAACGGTGTCCCGATAAATCCGTACGCGCGCGACTATCCTTCTGAGTTCATTCAGACCGGTATCTCTGCAATCGATGGGCTGAACACTCTTGTCCGTGGACAGAAACTGCCGATTTTCAGCGCGTCGGGCTTGCCGCACGCCGAGATTGCTGCTCAGATCGCCAGACAAGCTCAGGTCCGAGGGACCGGCGAGCAGTTCGCGGTTGTCTTCGGCGCTATGGGAATTACCTTTGACGAAGCGGACTTTTTTATGTCTGATTTCCGTAGAACAGGTGCTATAGAAAGGGCAGTGCTGTTCCTAAATCTCGCCAATGACCCTGCCATCGAGCGAATTGCTACTCCTCGAATGGCGCTAACTGTTGCCGAATACCTTGCCTTTGACAAAGGCATGCATGTCCTTGTCATCCTTACAGACATGACTAATTATGCAGAGGCATTGAGGGAAATTTCCGCAGCTCGCAAGGAAGTTCCCGGCAGGCGTGGTTATCCCGGCTATCTGTACACTGATCTAGCTACGATATATGAAAGGGCGGGCCGAATCAAGGGTTGTGCCGGTTCTATTACCCAGCTTCCGATTCTGACAATGCCTGAAGACGATAAGACTCATCCAATCCCAGACTTGACCGGATATATCACTGAGGGTCAGATCATTCTGAGCAGAGAGCTGCATCGAAAGGGAATCTATCCGCCAATCGATGTGCTGCCGTCGCTGTCAAGACTTAAGGACAAAGGCATAGGCGAAGGCAAGACCAGGGCAGACCACGCAGACACAATGAACCAGCTTTATGCAGCCTACGCAAGGGGGAAGGAAGCTCAGGAACTGGCGGTCATCTTGGGCGATGCGGCTCTGTCTGACGAGGACCGGTTGTACCTGAGATTCGCCGATGAGTTTGAACGCAGGTATGTTGCTCAGGGAATGCAGGAGAACCGAAGCATTGAGGAGACATTGGACATTGGATGGGATCTGTTGAGGTTGCTTCCAAGAAGCGAACTCACCCGAATTAGTGACAAGCTTCTGGATAAGTACTACGACGTCTGTACGGATGCCTCTGGGAAGGAAGAGTAGTCGATGGAGTTGAGTGTTAGCCCCACCCGAATGCAACTCCTCCGGCTCAAGAGGAGGCTCGCCATGGCCAGGCGAGGGCACAAGTTGCTAAAGGACAAACGAGATGAGCTTATGAGGCGGTTTATGGAGCTGGTAGACTCGATTGAAGAGCTCCGCACTAGAGTAGAAAGTAAGCTCTCTCGTGCAATGAAGGATTTCCTTGCTGCAAGGATGCAGATGTCGTCCTCAGAGATCGCCGCATCGCTGCTTTACTCCACACGCACCTACGATTTCGAAGTTGCGAAATCCAGCGTCATGGGTGTGAACGTTCCTCGATTTGTTCCCGGTGAACGCATGCAAAATGATAGCGACGCTTATCCATACGGCCTGGCAATGACCTCAGCCGATTTGGACGAGGCAATTGGGTCTCTCGTCGAAGTCATGCCTATGTTGCTCGAGCTTGCCGAGCGTGAAAAGTCTGCAGAGTTACTGGCTGATGAGATCGAAAAGACTAGGCGGAGAGTTAATGCACTCGAGTATGTTCTGATACCGAAGCTCGAGGAGACGATTAGATACATTACAATGAAGCTAGATGAGGTTGAACGGGGCAACTTGACGAGACTGATGAAGGTAAAGGAGATGGTCAGGGAAGGAGGTATTTAAGGCGGGCATATCCCGGCGATTTCTCTTTTTTTAGTCGGGTACAGCCGGGAGTAACTTTGGAGGGGTTTTCAGATGAAGAGGATTCTTGAAGAGTTTAAGCTCGGGTTCAACGTTCTGGTTCGGACCGGGGCTATGATCTACGGTTACTTGGGCACGGTTCTAATTGCCAGTATTCTGTGGTCTCTCTTTACGACGCCCATATTGTTGTGGGCGAACGCAGCTTTTAGCACTGCGTTGAACACAGGTGATTGGTTTGTAGCCATTTCTTCCTTGCCGATATATGCGCTAGGTGCGGTGTCTACTGCGTCTGCGCTTTATATGGTCAATAAAGCATTTCACAAAGAATCCGTCTCACCTTTAGACTTTTTCCGTGGTATCAAGAAGTTCTTTTTGCGCAGTTATGCATTAGGATTTCTCTATCTTCTTGTTCTCGGCATCGTGATTTTCGATCTCGTTTTCTTCTTGTCTTCGAAATTGATAGTTTTCAATTTGATTGGTGGAGTTTGGGTCTACGTCACCCTGTATGTCATTTTTGTAGGGTACTACCTGTTAGGGTTTCTCGTTGAACAAGATGTGGGCTTGCGCAAAGCGATACGGCGATCGGCGTTGATTGTTCTGGACAATTTCTTTTTCAGCGTCGTGGTTACAGTGATGTTCGCCATCGTAGCTGCGGTAAGCTACTTCCTTCCACCGGCGTATTTCCTCTTGACCGGGGGCGCCATAGCGTTCATAATACAAAACTCAACTGCCGCGATCCTCAAAAAATACGGTGCGTTTGAACTTAGGCCGGGCGAGTACGGAGGATACGATGGGCCTATTAAAGATGATTGGAAGGGCCTGCCGGATCCGCTGAAGAACCCTGAATTCTACGGCATGACTGAGGAAGAGGTCAGAGCCTTCCAGGAAGAGAGGCGCAGGAGACGGCTAGGATTGAGCGAATAGTTTGGCGGTTGTGAGAGAGTAGTGGTATAATTCCGCAGTGTGCTGATTCGCAGTGTATGAACGGAGGGGTGCAGTCCGGTGGCTAGGTATGTGTTTGTTACCGGAGGCGTTGTATCATCGCTAGGCAAAGGGATTACGGCTGCGTCTCTGGGTAGACTGCTAAAGAATAGAGGCTTGAAAGTTAGCGTAGTCAAGCTGGATCCATATATCAATGTCGACCCTGGGACTATGAGCCCGTACCAGCATGGGGAGGTCTTTGTGACAGACGACGGAGCTGAGACCGACCTCGATCTAGGTCACTACGAACGATTCATCGACGAGGATCTTACGCAGCACAACAATATCACCACGGGGAAGATCTACGAGTCAGTTTTGGCCAAGGAGCGGCGTGGCGATTACTTGGGTTGTACTGTTCAGGTCATACCGCATATTACTAATGAGATCAAGGATCGAATTCTGCTCGTGGGCGAAAACGGAAATTACGATGTCGTGATTGTCGAAATCGGAGGAACAGTCGGAGACATTGAGAGCCTTCCGTTCCTAGAGGCTATCAGACAGCTCAAGAGCGATCTCGGTCGGGACAGGACAGTGTACATTCACGTTACACTTGTTCCATACATCAAGGCTGCCGGCGAACTAAAGACAAAACCAACTCAGCACAGCGTGAAAGAGCTGCGCAGTCTGGGTATTCAGCCGGATATCATTATCTGCAGATCGGAAAGGCCCTTGAGCGAGGCTTTGAAGGAAAAGATAGCGCTGTTTTGTGATACAGAGAAACGGGCCGTAATAGAGAACTGCGATGTTAAGTTGATTTATGAAGTGCCGCTGCTGTTGCGCGAGGAAGGCCTGGATACGATAACCTGTGAGCGGTTCGGCCTTGATTGTGCTGAGCCGGACATGACCGACTGGGCGGAAATGGTGTCCCGAATGATGAGCCCAAAGCACTCCGTAACGATAGCACTGGTGGGCAAGTACGTCCAGCTTCAAGACGCGTATATGAGTGTGTCAGAGTCGCTGCGTCACGCGGGTGCCGCTAATGGTTGCCGGGTTGATATCAAGTGGGTCCAAGCAGATGAGTTGGACAGCAGTTGCGTTGAGAGTGTGCTTAGATCGGTTGATGGCGTGTTGGTTCCGGGCGGATTTGACTACAGAGGCGTAGAAGGCAAGATCGCAGCAGTGAATTACGCACGGACTCGCCGTGTGCCGTTCTTGGGCTTGTGCCTCGGCATGCATTGCGCAGTTATTGAGTTCGCCAGGAATGTCTGCGATATGCCGGATGCTAACAGTGCGGAGTTCAACCCCAGATCTCGTCACTTGGTCATCGATCTGCTGCCGGAGCAAAAGACCGTTGCGGATTACGGCGGAACAATGCGTTTGGGAAGCTATCCTTGCAGGCTTGTGCCGGGAACACTGGCTGCTCAAGCGTATGGAACATTGGAGATTTCTGAGCGCCATAGGCACAGATATGAGTTGAATAACGAATTTAGGGACAAGCTGTCTGAGAAAGGCATGGTTATGAGCGGGTTCTCTCCTGACGGCAGGCTTGTCGAAATAGTCGAGTTGAAGGACCACCCGTGGTTTGTAGCGACGCAATTCCATCCGGAGTTCCGTTCGAGGCCGAACAGGCCTCACCCCCTATTCACGGCGTTTGTCAAAGCGGCTCTAGAATACTCTAGGAGAAAAGGAAGTTAGGGATTCCATACTGATAAACCTTGGATAGACCGCCCTTTCCTGGGAAGACTATCAGCTGAGGTGGTGTCAATGGGTCGGCTAAAAAGATTGCCGCCGGCAGCAGGAAAGGGCGGTTTGGCATTAGTCTGGATAAGGACGACTATACTATCGCGAGTAGTTGCTCAGTTGGGGCGGTTCGCGGCAGCGTTAGTACGAGTCCGGGTTCCGATCATAGTAGTCAGTGTTACAGTTCTCAGTTTTCTTTTCGGATATGTGACCGGGCTCGACAAGTTGAGTGAGCGGCAAGACACGTCTACCCGGTTGCAGGCGCAGACTGAGCCGGAAGGAACAGTGACGGAAACCGGGGTAGAATCCGAGCCGGCAGCTGATGCTACTGCGGAAGAAGACACCAATACGGTGTCAGGCAAACCCGGAGGAGTCGTCGAGTTGCCTCTTGACGGCGCTGTGGTGTCAGGACCGGATTGGGCGAGGGATCCGTTGAGCGGCGATTGGATCTATAGTTACGACGTTGTGATGGAGTCTCAGACTTCTGGGACGGTTAGGTCCGCGATGGCGGGAGTAGTAAAGTCGGTGGTCAGTAATGGAGATACGTGGGACATCATTGTCGACCATGGCGACGGCCGGGTTATTCAGTATTCAGAACTCGCAGAGGCTGATGTTGCACCGGGTATAACTTTGGTGCGCGGCCAAAGGATCGGCTTGGCTACCGAGGACTACGGGAGATTTCGTGTGAGATTGAGCGCAAGCTTGGCCGGAGAGCCCTGCAGTGTACTAGATCTTATCAAGTGACCATATGCGCCCGGTGAGCCTGTAGCATTATTCTCCCGAGCTGTGAATATACTCTACCGATCAAAGCTCGGGGGGATAGAGGAGATGAGAGACTACATACGCAAGCGTGTGTTAGACGTCAGCAGGTACATTCTTGACACCGAGTCTACAGTCCGTCAGGCCGCGCGCGAGTTCCATGTCAGTAAGAGCACAGTTCACAAAGATGTCACCGAACGGCTGCCTGACGTGAATAAAAGCCTCTACCGCCGCATTAAACGCATACTCGACAAGAACAAGGCAGAACGCCACATCCGGGGTGGTGAGGCGACACGCAAGAAGTACAAAGATAGGGCGGGGTGAAGCAGGAATAGATGTCTATCCCGTAGAAAACCTAGCTTAAGTTGCCTTCCAGTCATAGCTAAGCGCCCGTTTTCCGATTCTTTGTGCCGGGCGTTTCCTGGTCGGCGGCTCATATCGATGTGGGAGGGCTTGTCCTCATGCTTCTGGGCAGTTTGGATATCGGCATTGATCTTGGCACTGCGACCGTTCTAGTATACGTTCGGGGCAAAGGCATTGTGATCAACGAGCCGTCCGTTGTGGCGCTAGACGTCAACACTAGGCAGGTTTTGGCCGTCGGACAAGAGGCCCGGAAGATGATAGGACGCACTCCTAGGAACATAGTGGCTATTCGACCTCTTAAGGACGGAGTCATAGCTGATTACGACGTAACCGAGATGATGCTCAAGTTCTTCCTTAATAAGATCTGCGGACGTCGCCGCATATTTAGACCTCGTGTAGTCGCGTGTGTCCCCTCGGGCGTGACGAGTGTCGAGAGGCGAGCTGTTCTCGAGGCAATGATGGAAGCAGGGGCAAAACAGACTTTCATAATGGAGGAACCGATGGCAGCTGCAATCGGCGCCGGGCTTAACGTCACGGAACCGAGCGGGAACATGGTTATCGATGTAGGTGGCGGCACCACAGACATCGCAGTAATCTCTCTTGGGGGCATTGTCGTGGCCGAGGCTCTCAGGGTCGCCGGCGACAAATTCGATCAGGCAATCGTTAGATATGTCAGAAAACAGTACGGGCTTGCAATAGGAGATCAGACTGCCGAGGAGATCAAAATTCAAATTGGGTCCGCGTATCCGCCTACAGAGCGATTGTCCATGAGCGTTCGGGGCAGAGATCTGGTAACCGGACTGCCTAGGACGATTGAAATGACTTCGGATGAGGCGCATGAAGCCTTGATGGAGCCTGTTAGCGCAATAGTTGACGGGTTGCGTTCTGTGTTGGAGCGGACGCCTCCGGAATTAGCTGCAGACATAATGGACAAGGGCATTGTTTTGACCGGTGGCGGCAGCTTGTTGCGCGGGTTGGATCATCTGTTGTCGGTTCAGACTGGCATACCGGTCTATGTTGCCGAGGACCCGGTGTCATGCGTTGCGAGAGGTACCGGTAAGTTCCTCGAGGGTATCGCAGGTGTCAATGCCGAGCAACTGATATCGAAAAAGTCTGTTTAAGTTAGATTGTTTGTTCGGCAGAGGTGTTTCTGGGACTCAGGGCCCTCAAGGGCCCATTACTTTTGAAGGAGTGAGTGCTCATAAGAGCTAGGACTGGTATCTCGTGTGTATTTTCGGACTTTCCAACGAGCTTCAGGTCAGCGTTCATAGAGCTGGCGCTCCTGCTGTTAATCGTATCCCTACCTTTTAGTGCGGTTGCTTCGACTGGGCACTCGTTGGGTGATCAATTCATAGGGGTTGACGATATCCGCCCGGGAGATCGCGGCTATGGTAAGACGGTTTTCAAAGGAACGGCCGTCGAAGAGTTTGACGTAGAGGTGTTAGGTCTAACCCGCCAGGGGACTTCGCTGACACCTTATATAATTGTCCGAGTATCCGGGCCGGAGGTTGAGGAAGCCGGCGGCATAGTTGACGGTATGAGCGGCAGTCCTGTTTACATTGACAACCGGCTTGCCGGAGCACTTTCGCATGTGTATTCAGGCAGCCCGTATGTCGGTTTAGTAACTCCGATATCCGCGATGCTGCGACTGATGTCCTACGGATCGACCTCTGGAGACCGGTTCTTAAAGTCGCAGGAGGTTGAGCCCGCTCAGGAAAACGATGCAGTGCAGCTGCAGTCTACTCTGCTGGTGTCCGGGATTTCCGGGCGTTCTCTAGAACTGGCCCGAGCTTCGTTGGCCGGCTACAACCGGGTTGCAGTGGCCTCCGGCGCGTCTGATTCTCCGCCTGACAATCAGGCCATAGAACCGGGAAGTGCTATAGCTGTTCAGCTGGTTGACGGAGATATCGAGGTTTCGATCGCCGGAACGGTCACTTACGTCGACGGCGATGACTTCGTCGCTTTCGGACACCACTTTGAAGCCGGTGGGGCAGTGGATTACATAGCTTCTCGTGCGCAAGTCATATGCATTATGCAATCAAAAGAAGGCCCGTTTAAGCTCGCCGCACCGCTAGACCCTATCGGGCGAATTACGCAGGACCGGTTTACCGGGCTGGCCGGGAAACTTGGATCGTCTGCTGAGACAGTGGATGTTTCTGTGAGAGTGCATGACCAGGAAACCGGGGAGAATGGGGTCTACCGGTTCTCGGTTATCAACGATGAGCGCTTTGTGCACTCGCTGGTCACAGCAGGTGTTTTGCAGGCTTTTGACAGCACTCTCGGACGAATAGGTGCAGGTACGTCCAGAGTATCTATGACGCTCAAGCTATCCGGTAGACCAAATGTTGAGAGAGTGAATACGTACAGCGACTGGTCGGATATCGCACTCTGGTCCTTGAGCGAGATCAGCGAGGCAATTGCCATGGTTGTGACCAATGAGTATGCGCCTGTGCAGGTGACCGGCCTGGTGGTCGAAGCGGAGTTTTCTCCGGACGTGCGCACGGCTAGGATCGAAGCTGTCGAAGTTGACACTGATGAAGTTTCGCCAGGAGACGCTTTGACCGTGAGAGTGACTTTGCGCCCCTATCGCGCACAAGCGCACGTTGAGGAGGTGCAGATCGATATTCCGGTCGATGCGTCTCCGGGATACGCACAGTTGACAGTGCAAGGTGGCAGTGAGGCATTCGGAGCAGTGCTGTACGACCCGCAGTCAGGCGATGTCTACGGAACAGATGTCTGGGATCAATACGTGTCGGAATTCGCATCTTACCCGGATTTGGACAGTCAACTGGCCGAGTTTAGTTCGCGGCCGAAGAGCACCGATCTCATTCTCGACTTGTATCTGCCTGAGCAGTCGGATGCGGATTCATCTAATGGTCCTTCGGAAGAAGAGCCCGGCGTCAGGGAGCACACTAGTCCCGACGCTGCGGTCATGGTGCAAGCCGACGACGATAACGGGCTTCGGAATGAGGAGGCGGGCGATAGAGCCCCTGCTCCTGCGCAGCAGCCTAGATATCGGGAATCTGCAGCAGATTCGACCATCCGTATTGTGATTCCCACTCCATATGTGGTGTACGGTTACCAGGATTTAGGCATCACTATCGGTGACACCGGTAGCGCTTCTGAATCAGATGGCTTAGATGGCATTGATTGACTTAGAACACGCTAGTTTCCGGTTTTTTTGAATTACAGGCATGGTGTGATTTGATACCATGCCTTCTTTGTGCTTCCGGCCTTTACAGAAACAAAACCGTCTCACGGGACTGAATCAGATAGGGGCTTGGAGGAAGGTGCGACCGCCTGTCGAAGTAAGAAAGTAAGCCGGATCAGGCCTCATATTTGTTAAAACCTGCCGAGGGTGGATTGATTGGGCCCATGACTCACAGTACCAAGCGTATCCTAGCAATTCTGGCAATATGTTTATCAGTCGGCCTGGTATTTGTGTCAGTTTTGCATCTCATCGCTCCGTCCGAGCGGATTGCTCGCACTGTTTACAAGTCGCTGGAATCGGCCTTCAGTGGCGCCCTTACGGTAGAGGCTGTTGAGGTGGAATCGCTCAATAGGGTAGTGCTTCGCACGGTAGGCTATTCGGCCGAAAACGGCTTTCCTCTCAATGTGCAGATAGAGCAGGTTGGCATCGAACTGGGGTTTCCTGTAGTTGATATCATCTTTGGCCGATGGACTCCGGTTAAGTGTATTAGGCGCGTTGAATTGGTCCGCCCAACTGCGGTCTACAACCTGTCTTCAGGTCACCAAAGTCCGGGAAAGTTTGATTTCGACACTCTGGTACAGGCTTTACTGGCGCGAGAAGAGTTGCGCGAGCTGTCTGCCGTCGTCGAAGTCTCTGAAGGCGAGTTCGAAGTGTCCGGTCTGCCGGTTCATTTCGACGGCGCATCCGGACGTTTGACGGCCGATGGAGCAGCTCTGTACGCGTTTGAACTTTCTGCACGGTGCGAAGAGCTCGAAGACTTGCCGATCAGCATTCAGGGTTCGGTGGATCTCGCGGATGGAGAGTACAGTATTTCTGTAACCGGCCAATCGGTTCCGGTTGTAGGATTAGCCTCGCTTCTTAAGCAGAAACTACCCGGACTGTCAGAGCTGGATGTTTCCGGAGGATCAACGGATGTTTCCTTCGTCATGGAGGGAGGTGCGGCAGTTAGACTATGGAAAATTGAAGGCACCTTTGTGGATACTGTGGTCGCTCACAGGCCGAGTGGACTCAGGTTTACCGGGGTGTCTGGAGGGTTTGAGGTTCGCCCAGAAATTGGGGGTCAAGGCAATCCCACAGTTTCACCGGACGGTCTCGGTGATGTGGGCGTTGCCGGCAAACTGTTAGCCGATTCCTTGCAAGTGGAGATCTCTTCTTTGGATAAGTCAACTCTAAAGTTCGATCGGTGCACCGTGGCTTTTTCTGCTTCGTCTGATGAGCTTGTGGGGCTAAAGGCGCATGGAACTGTAAACACCGAGCGATTGTCAATTGGAGGAGTGACCGCTTCCGACGTCGGTTGTGAGTTTCGGTACTCTGCTGACACCCTCGAGTTCACTCAAATCGCCGGACTGCTCATGGGAGGCGAGCTCGGCGGGCAGCTATCGGTATCTCTTGTTGATGATGGTGTGCTCGGAGAAGGCCACGGTCGTATACGGGGCCTCAAATCCAGCGAGGTTCCCATCGCTGGCATTTCTAATGTAATAGACGCTTCGCTCGATGGCACTGCGTCGCTTTCGTTTAGTTCAGACCGGGGTTACGGCCTAGTTGGCAGGCTAATAGCACAGAAGCCTAAGGTTGCCGGATTGCCTTTTGATGACGCTGTCTTGGACTTCACCCTAAACAACGGGATAGCAAGTGTAGATTCACTGGTTGTCGGACTGCACGGCACTCGCTTTGTGCTCAAAGGAAATGCTGATGGACGTTCGTTCGGGTCCGAATCTGACTATGGTTCTTCTAGCTAAATCTTCTTTCAACTCAACCTTTCCTGCCATATCAATGTTCCCCCTGGAGAGGTAGAGATTCATTTGACAGTCTGGTTCAGAATGGTCTCCCTGTACATACTTCACGGTCAACTCGGGAAGGACTGGGCGTCTAAATAACCGAAGTACGCTGCGTGTTTGTCACTCGTACACTAAGTCTCCTGTGTTAGTGTCGGATCCTTGATCGTTTCGGGTGATTTAGGTGCAAAAACGTGATCATAGGGGGTTTTGACTTGGGCAGACGCAGTAAAAACCGTGTCAGGGTACTTCTCCTAGTCGCAGTAGCACTTGGCGCAATTTTCGCAGTTGCGGCCCAGGCAGACATGGGTGCTCCCGACCCGGCATCGGTGAAACATAGGATTACCGATATCCAGATTGAAGGGAACAAAGCGGTGCCTGATGCTGAGTTACTAGCTGCGATTAATATCAAAGTGGGGGACCGGCTGAGTGAGACTGAGGTGAAGGAGCGGGTTTCAGACGTCTTGAAAGTCGGAAAACTCAGCAACGCGGTGCCTAGACTGGAGCCGACTGCCGGGGGTAGCAGGCTCATAGTGACCGTGCAGGAGTATCCCGAGATTAAGGGCTACAGGTTCAACGGTAACACGGTGTTGTCCGACAATGAACTATCCGACCTTATGTCGCTCAAAGCCGGAGACGTGTTGGACACAAACGTTTTGGACGAGGATCTCTCCAAGATCCTGTCGGAATACGAAGAGAGAGGGTATTCTGTTGCTGTGTCAGGCGTGTCTCTAACGTCGGATGGTTTCATCGACGTTAAACTCATCGAGCACAGGATAGGAGACATCATTATCGAGGGCAATAAGAAGACGCGGCCGGAGGTTATCGAACGGGAAATCGACGTCAAACCGGGGGACCTGGTGAACCTGGAGCGCATTAGGGATAGTGTGTCTAGGCTCCACGGACTAGGAATCTTCAGCGAGGTCATGCCCACGCTAGAACCGACTTCGGCGGAAGGGGTGTTGAACCTCAAGCTGCAGGTAACCGAAGCTCGAACAGGGGCTTTTGCTGCCGGCATGGGCTACAACTCCTCTGACGGGCTGTTTGGATACCTCCAAGTTGGCGATAACAACTTGCTGGGCAGAAACTACAAGCTGGCGCTGTCAGTGGAGGTCGGAAAGGACGTTCAGAACTATGCCCTTACGTTTGCAAACCCATGGGTGGACAGCAAGCGCACTTCGCTGGAAGCAGCGGTTTACAGCCGTTCAGGGCAGCGAGACGGTCACTCCGAGCTTCGCCGCGGTGGAAGGTTGGTAGTCGGCAGGCCACTCAATGAGGAAACTAGGGTAGATCTCACATTCAAAGTTGAGGATGTCGACAGTGAATGGCCCGATAAACAACCTGTAGGCATTGCAGAGAGTGCGGCCACTCGATCCGTTGGATTTCGTGTTATGAACGACACACGGGACAACAGCATTCATCCGACTGCAGGTGGAGTGATCAGGGGTTCGGTTGAACTTGCCGGTGGGCTGCTGGGAGGCGATTACTCCTATAACAAGTACGAGTTACAGGCTACCAGGTTCTTTGGCTTGCGGCCCAACCAAACCATCGGTCTGCGGGTAGGGTACGGAACCAGCACCGGCGAGTTGCCGTTTCATGAACTTTACGAAGTAGGCGGTTCAGACAATCTCAGAGGATATGACTACAGAGAGTTCTTGGGCAGCAACATGATCTATGCGAACGCAGAATACAGGTACAAAATCAACGATACTGTACAAGCCGTGGCTTTTGTAGATGCAGGAGACGCGTGGTCGGACGGCAGCATAGTCAAAGTCTCTGACCTCAAAGTAGGGTGCGGGGTAGGCGTGAGGCTTATTACGCCGATCGGAATAATCCGACTAGATTACGGCATTGGACGTGACGGAGGGAACACGTATTTTAGCTTAGGACAGACATTCTGACTTTGCGGTGACTGCATATGAAGGAGTGTTGACAGTATGGAGCTACTAAAGGAGATACTAAAAAAGAAGTCAACTCAAATCGGAATAGCTTTGACTGTTTGTCTTGTTCTGGCCGGGTCGCTGTTGACAGGAGTCATCGTGGCAAGGGCCCCCAAGCCCGACGTTGTCGGCTATGTCAGGATTCAGGAAGTGCTGAACAAGTGGCCAAGCTTCGTTAAAGCCAATGAGGAGTTCAATGAGTATGTTAAACAGCTCCAGGCAGATTATGAGAAGCGCCTTGAGACAGCGTCCGACGATGAAAAAGAGTCACTCTTGAAGGAAATGCAGGACAAGATGCAAAAGACAAATGACGAAATGGTCGAACCCTTTAACGCAATCTTGGAGCGGGCAATAGAAGAAGCCAAGGCACATCATGGCCTCAAGGTAATACTCAGCTCAGACCACATAATCGCCGGGGGCGTCGACATCACGGACATGGTAACTGCTCTTGTAAACCGGTATTCGGAGACCACTAAGTGAGGCAGTGCGTCTTGAGTTTCAGAGAGGCCGGTAGAGGTCATTTCCGGCCTCTTTTACCCATGACATCGTATTTCATACAAGTAAGCGGATGAAGGAGGTCCGCTGATGTACTGTACACTAGGGAAAATAGCTGCACTTGTGGGCGGAACTGTCGTAGGCGACGAATCGACTGTAGTCACCGGTGTGTCGGCTGTTGAAGAATGTGGACCGACAGAAATCACATTGGCTCTCGACCTGAGGCGACTGAGAATAGCCCATTCGAGAAATCCGGCAGCGACGATCATCCCGAGGGAACTTGAAGACCAGTGCCAACAGTCGAGGTCCTACATTGTCTCAGCAGAGCCTAAGATGGCTTACTTGCGAGCTCTCAGGCTATTCGATCCCGGAATACATATGCCTGTAGGCGTTTCTCCCAGTGCAACTATCTGCCAGGGAGTTGAGCTTGGAGAAGGCGTGAAAATTGGTCCTGGGGCATATATAGGTCCTGAAACCACAATCGGCGCAGCTACGGTAATCTTCAGCGGTGTGTACATAGGAGCGCAGGTCAAGATCGGGAAAGACTGTGTTCTTTTCCCTAACTGCGTAGTCTTGGACAGGTGCGAGATTGGCGATAGAGTGAGGCTGTACCCGGGCTGCGTTATAGGTGCCGATGGATTCGGATACATATTCGACGGCGTTGAGCACGTGAAAATGCCTCAGATTGGAAAAGTTGTTATAGAGGACGATGTGGAAGTCGGGGCGAACAGCTGTATAGATCGGTCGACAACCGGCGCTACGGTTATCGGAAAAGGAACGAAAATCGACAATCTGGTGCAGGTCGCCCATAATGTCAAGATCGGCCGCCAGTGTATACTGGTCGGTCAGTCCGGTGTTGCAGGCAGCAGCGAGCTTGGAGAACGGTGCATACTTGGGGGACAATCCGGCGTATCTGACCACAGTATAGTGGGGCCCAATGTGACGGTTATGGCAAACTCGATAGTAGCCGGGCGAATCGCCGCGGGTCGCACCGTTTCAGGGGTACCGGCACGAGATCACCAGACTGAGTTGAGAAGCAAGGTGTTGGTACGCCGGCTTCCCGAACTTATCGATCTCGTAGATCGCTTAGAACGTCGCGTGCAGCAGCTCGAAGAGTCTTTGGCTGCTCTTGATGAGTGATGCAGCATGTTCGCAAAGATGCAATCGGCAGTTTTGCACAAGGAATCGCGTCAGAACCCGTTTTGGACGTTTAACGTGGATTTGCTGGACCGTTACGTCCTTAAGGGACTCGTGGGCCCGTTTGCCATGTGCGTGGCCGGCTTTCTCGTAGTTGCATTGAGCGGCGAACTCTTCGGGTTGACGAGCCTGATAATTGAAAAGCGAGTACCGGTCAGACAAGTAGTAATTCTCTTAATGTACCGGTTGCCGGAGCTTCTGGTAACGGCAATTCCTGTAGGCGTCTTGTTTGCGGTGCTCATGGAACTGGGTAGGATGGCGAGAGACGCAGAGTTGATCGTGATACAGATCTCGGGCAGAAGTCTCGCACGGATTTCCGCACCTCTGGCCGTCTTGGGGATTGTCGTCGGCATTTTAACGTTTGGACTTAATGAGTATGTGGTGCCCGAGGCTAATCACAGATCGCAGCAGATCATCCGGCAGTACGTCCTGCGGGGTGTGATGCAGCCGGCTAAGCAGGAAGTGTTCTTCAGAGGAACCGGCAACCGCTACTATTATCTAGGATACGTTAATCGAAGTACTATGCAGGTGCAAGACATTCTTGTCTTCGAACTTCAGGGGTCTAAACCCGGCCGGGTTATCTACGCGAGCAGCGGTACAATGGGTCCAATCGCATGGGAACTGCGGGATGGAGTTGTTCAAGAGATGGACTCGGAGGGTATCACTGTGTCGCAAACGCGTTTTGACAGAATGTCCTACGTTGTGGAGGATCAGCTTGGCACCTTCGTGGGCGAACAGAAGACCACCATGGAGATGAGCCGCTCAGAGATCCGGGAGATCATTGAAATGTACAAGTCCAGCGGGATTGATCTAAGATCCTTTAGGGTTGACTACGAGTTCAAGCTCGCACTGCCGTTTGCTGCTGCCGTGTTTGCTGTCCTAGGCGCCGGGTGCTGTGTGGGAGCTAGGAAAAACGGGCGCTTCTACTCTATTGCTGTAAGCGTTGGTCTTGCATTTGCTTACTACGTGGTTTCGGCGGTGCTCAGATCGCTCGGCAATGAGGGAGTTATTTCTCCGCCGGTTGCCGCTTGGTCGGCTAATGCACTGTTTCTCGCAGTTGGGGCGGGATTGATCATGCGAGGAGACCGGATTATATGACAGATGCAAGAGCTGGGATTACCTTAAGGTGCGCGCTTGCTGTGGCACTCGCCATAGTTGCGGTTTTTTCCGTGCTTTCTACAGCCTGCGCCGCGCCGGTGACGGTTGACGGCGTTGCGGCCGAAGGCACGCTTGAGCGGCTGGTGATAACCGGCGGAGTCGAGGTGACATTTGACGGCTGGGTGTGCAAAGCAGACGGTGGGACTTATGATGCTGCTGCTAAAACGTTCATCCTCACCGGAAATGTGCAACTGACAACTTCGAGTGGAGTCTTTTCCGGTGAGCAAGCGGTGTATGACTGGGCTAAAGGTGAAGTCGTCCTTGACTCAGGCGTGCTTGCAATGACAGTTCCAGACTCGGTCGAGCCGATCTACGTAAAGGCGGGGAAAATTGTTATTAACGAAGCGACTGCGGTGTTCGGTTTATCAATAGTGACTTCGTGCGACCTGGAGCGACCGCACTGGTTTCTGAAGTGCAGCTCGGTCGAGCTTTATCCGTCGGACAAGGTTGTCTTGCGCGGGGCCGTTTTCTACGAGATGGGAATACCCTTGTTTTGGTGGCCGTATATGATCTTGCCTTTAGACGGTTCGCCGCTGCAGATGCCTCAAATAGGGTATACCGAGTCGACCGGGTTGTACTTTTCTGCATCGGCGAACTATGGGGACGAGAGTTCTGGAGGTGTAGCACGGCTCGACATATTCCAAAAGAGCGGTATTGGCGCCGGAGTGAACCACGAGAAGAAGCTTTCCGAGGATTTAACCATCAGCGGTTCAACGTATTTCCTAAGGAATTGGGGAGGTAAGTCGTACTGGGCAGAAGTCGGCGCCGGTCTATCCCATAAGATTTCTGACGGGTTAGAAGTTGGTGTCAGTGCCACCTACAGGCCCTATTTTGACCTTGGGGCCTTGACTAAGGATGCAGTGCGGGTAGAGGCTTCAGTGGATTACGCTCAGGGTAAGACCAAGGCGGCCGGCAAATACAAATTGATCGGCTCAACCTTTCCCGATAAGTTTGCTTCTCAAGCCCTTGACGGGTCGGTGGGGCATTCATTTTCGGATAAGCTGCGACTGCATGCGCAGCTTTCGATTCTGGACAAGTCGGGTTATACGGAAGATTCAACCGCAATAGACGACACAATTGCGAACTACTCGGTTAAGCTACGGTATGGCTTGGAAAACGGTGTGATAGGTTTCTCGATGGAAGACCGGACGGAGTACAGAGCCTCAACGTACTCTATTACTCGCAAGAAGCGGCTGGCTAAGATGCCGGAACTGTCGGTCGAGGACGTGTCGGTGAATATTCCGTGGGTTGCGGAGCCTTTGAGTATCGATCTGCTAGTTGGCAATTACAGTTATTCGCCTAATGCCTCGGCAAACTCTGTGTCAGATTCAAGGTTGTCGGTGAAAGTAGAGCAAGCGAGCGATGAATTGATAAAAAGCGAGCATTTTGGGCTGTCATATTCGTTTTCTGCCGGGTTGAGCAGGTACGGAGTTGGAGATGTGCTGACATATGCGGCTCCGAAAGCGACTGCCGGGCTGTCCTATGGACGATTTGCTGCAACTCTTACCCATTCGTTTACCGGAGTATACGGCAAGACGCCGTTGCTATTTGACGAGGTCAAACCGGTGAACAAGCTCACCCTGGGTACAGCATACAGCATCGGATACGTCACTGCAGCTGTTCGCACCTCATACGACTTCAACGCGGACGCCATGGATCCGGTTGAGGTAAGTCTTGACTACAGTCCAGGTCAAAAGCTGAGTATGGGTGTCTCCTATAGCCACGATTTGGTCGACCAAAGGCCTCACTCCATGGCACTTCGATACACCGACCTGCGTGATGAAAACAGGTCGGTAAGTATGGATTTGAGTTACAGTTTTGAATCGCTGTCTGTCTTAAAGGCCGGAGCAGAAATTAGCTATAAGCTGAATGACAAGTTGAGGTTAGTGACTGCAATAGACTACGACGGCGAGAAAGACGTGTGGAACATGAGCAATGTGGCATTAGTAGCAGATCTTCATTGCCGGGAGATTGGGCTCCGGTATGACATTAGTGAAGGACGGGTGTGGCTAGATTATAGGCTGTACGCTTTTCCCGAGGACTCCGTGAAGGTCGGGTTAGACAAGGGCGGGGGAGTGTTGTTGGAAAGCTCCATATTCTAGTTCGACAGTGCAGAGATTGGAGCTATGGCGGTCATGCGTCTTTTGAGAAGGAAACATGCGCTCTTATTAGGAGTTTTATTCATTATATTGGTTGCGTCTGCAGCTGTACTCGTTCTCGAGCGCTCGGAGGATGAGGATGATAAGCGCCGGGTGCCGGCTGCGCCCGAAGAGAGCGTGCTGGCGCACTCTGTTGAGATTTGGAGATTTGGGCCCGACGGCCGCAGACAGTGGGAATTCGTCGCAGATGCAGTAGCGGTCGGCGACGACACCGTCTATAGAGGGGTAAGGCAAGGCAGGATCTACACTGAGGACGGAGTTTTGACTTTTCAAGCCGATGAGGTAGTCCACAACCAATCTACTGGCGATCTGAGAATCTCCAGCAATGTCGAGGTGACCGGCGAAGACGGATCGAGATTGAAGACCGACAAGGTTCTGTACATAGCTGACGAGTCTACGATATACTGTCCGGAGCGTGTGTTAATTGAGTCTGACGACGTCACTGCATCCTCTAACTCTATGACCTGGAATCTGGACACCGGAGTGATCGAGATGGTGGGCGAGGTGGAGGTGGTGCTGGAATCCGGCGCGGTCTTGAATGCGGTGAGCTTGACTCATAACACAAAGGACAATTCGACCAGTCTAAAGGAGTTCAAATACATATATCTGCGTGACTAGGAGGGGTGAGTTTGAGTTTGGTGCGAGTTAGCAAATGTGCGTGGACTGTCGCTCTTGCACTTGCGTTCGTGTCGTGGATTGCTTGGCCTTGTCCGGCCCAGGCCGGATGGACAATGACGAGTCCTCTCGCCACGCGCGGGGATACAGAGGACTATCTCGTAATTCATGACATGGTGCTGGTCAACGAATCGGAAGGAATTACGGTTACCTGCGGGCTGGTGCACTACTACGACGAGGAGAACGTCTTCAAATTTCTCTCACGCGTTCGAGTAGTTCAGGATGGTACCGAGATAGAGGCGGATTCCGGCTCCTTCGATTTGTCCACAAACCGAGGGCAGTTTTCCGGAGCCGTCTCAATGATTCGGCCGGCGACGGATGACGATCCGTATGACATCTACCTGACGTGCGAAGAACTAGACCTCGATGCAGAATCTGGTTCTTTCATCGCCCGTGGACAGCCTGTCCTGAGGCAAGTCGATCAACAAGGTGATGAAGGCGTAGCTTCTGCAGATCGGGTAGAGTACAACGGAGTTGAGGACTTTGTGAGTCTGACCGGCAATGCAGTAATGGATTCTGCCAATAGAAGGATATCTGCAGATAGTATTAGGTTCAGTCTCAGCGGTGATTTCATAGAGCTTAAGAACTTTACGATGCAGATTGCATTGGATCAGGAAGAACCGGCTGAGTAGCCGAACCCTGTCGTAGCCCCTTGTGTCACTAGATGCCAGGAATTCTTGCAGTTTCCCCCTCCTCTATGAATTGTATTCCGGGTTGCTGTTCGGCCTGTGTTATTATTTCCCTGGAGTACTCTAGAGGAGGGGTGTCTGTGTCCTCCCTATTTACCGGCGAGTTTAGAAAGGACGTCATACGTGCAGTAATAGTCGCGATCGTTGCGGCGTCGATTGCTGCTTCAGCTATAGCCATTGCAGCAGACCGGTACTTTGGGGATACCATCTCTAGCCTGATTGGCGAGTATGGCGAGTACGATCTTCAACTGATTGTGCGAGAAGATATGGCTGAACCGGCCATGGAGCAGATACGGGCAATAGTCCGGGACCGGTATCCCGGGGTTCGTATCAAGGAAAGCTTGTCGATCTCCGGGCGGAAGTACGTGCTTATAGGTCTCCCCCCCAGCTTGCGAAATCCTCAGGATATTGAACGCTTTCCTGTGCAATTCGTAAACATTCCAGGCTACTCCGGCTACGGTGTCATGATAGAGCCAAGAGTAGAAATAACCGGGATTGACTCGAGAGCTGTTCGAGACATGTTGACTGAAAAGTGTGAACAGCTACAGGGTGTTCAGTTCGCATTCCAGCATCACGGGAACATTGCAGTCGTATTAAAGGATTCTGCCCCGGTCGAGCAGGTGACTGAGACCATATCTCAGTTGCTCAAGAGTTACACTCTGATAGACATAAGATTCCCGATGTCCGGTCAAATTGATGACCTGACAGAGATGGAAAATGCTCTGGCCGAGACAATTGTTGAGAGGTTTGGTCCTAGAGATATCGTCTCGTCGTCCACGATCAAGGATGAGGAGCTAGGCGATTTAACTACTGCATTGTCAGAAATACGGCGTTTTCTCACCTATTACACAACTACAATCGATATTGCAGATACACGAAGACAGCTTAAGGTAGGAGAGCATATCGCACTGGCGAGCGGCAGTCTGAACAACGGCGGAACCGGTGACCTGCCCGTCATCGCTATGGTGATAGAGGCCGGAGATTCCACAGCTAAAGCCGTAGTTATCCGGGGAGAGGTTGTTGATCGGCAAGAGTACAATGCGTACGAGGTAAACGGCGACTCTCTGGGTGAATGGTTGGGATTGGCACGGGCTACCAGTGAGGTAAGAAGACTACAGTATTCGCTTGACAACGGAATAGAGCTCTTAGATAGGCTATCGGCTGTCGCAGATAAGATGCACGGATCTATTAGCAAGGCTCGACAGCTGTTGAGCAACTACTGGTACGTCATCGACAGTCTGAACAGCGTTAAGCAGAGCCTTCACCAGGTCGAAACACTGATAGACTCAGTCGATGCTCAGACTCAATACACTTCTCAGGCACGGCAACTCGTATCTGCGTTGAAGAAGGCTAAAGATCTTGTAGTAAATCTCAACTCAGGATTGGAAACAGTGACCTCTCTAGCCGGCACTGTATCAGAACAAGAAAAGAACACGAGTGGTTTAACCAGGGTGATTGGCGCATTTGAGCGGTGGCAAGACTCGTTATCAGGATACGAGGCCGGTCTTGACGCGCTAGTGCTGCTCTTGGAGGACAGTGCGCGAGCTAAGCAGTTTGTCTCAGAGATGTCAGAGATGACTCAGTCCGCACTCGACGCACTCTACGGACTCAACGTCGACGAAGTAGCGGCCATGTTGGACGGCGTCGACGCGAGTCTGCGATTGATCAGCACCGTAGATGTACAGGCTATACTCTCCCAGCTGATACACATTAGAGAGTCTTTGCCTTCCATAAAAGATGAGGAGGTCGGCAGATCTCTCATGCTCATCGACAATTACCTTGGGGGCCAGGTGATTCCAGGAGACAGGATCCAACTGGTCGTGACGGGTAATTTGGAGCCCGACGCAGTGAAACAGGTGATTAGCAGTGAGCTGAGAGGGCACAGTCCGATAATAGCAGTGACTTCCCTTGGGACAATCCAACCTGGCGTGCGGACACAGGTTCTGCATATGCTAGGCGAAGTAAGGGCTACGATCGCTGCACTGGCTTCAGTGGTTCTTACCGCCGTAACCCTTCTGTTCGATCATTCTTCGATCATCGCGTTGCTGAAAAAGACGGCCGCGTCCAGGTCTGTCGCGGGAGGCATGAAAGTTAAAATGGGCCCGATCTACGCAGGCTCGATTGGAGCAACGGTACTTTCCGCAACGATGGCAGCCTCCGGCGGCTCGTTGCCGTTTGTAGGGCCGTGGATGGTGTTCTTTATCGGTGCATGCATTGGATTGGGCGCTTACGCAGTGGCCGAAAAGGTAAGCCCGGTCAACATGGATGAAGTATCGGCCGGGATAGCAATGGGGTTGCCCTGGCACCAGATAATGCGCGATATTGTGATTCCTTCTGGACGGCCCGGAATATTGAATATCTTGAACAAATCTGAGGTCTCGTTCTGAGGAGGTGACATGATGCTTCGTGTCGAGGGCTTAAGCAAGAAGTATGACGGCAAGCAGGTATTGAACGACGTGACGTTTGCAGCCGGTAGAGGCGAGACTCTAGTGATAACCGGTCCGAGCGGCTCGGGCAAGTCGACTCTGCTGCGATGCATCAACCGTTTGGTAGAACCTGATTCTGGAACCGTACAGGTCGGCGATATTTTAATGAACGAACTGAACGAGCAGCAGTTGATCGAAGTTCGACGCAAGATTGGATTTGTGTTTCAACGGTTTAACCTGATCGCTAGGCTCACTGCCCTCGAAAACACGGCACTGCCCCTCATTGCGAGAGGGCTGCCGAGGAATGAGGCACTTATCAAAGCCGCTGCAGCTCTTGAGCGTGTTGGTCTGTCTGATCACATGAATAAACGGCCGTGCGAGCTCAGCGGCGGGCAACAGCAGCGAGTGGGTATTGCAAGAGCTCTTGTTGGCGATCCAGAACTGGTCCTTTGGGACGAGCCTACTGCTTCGCTTGATCCTATTCTCGTTGGCGAGGTTTTGGATCTCATGCGCGAGCTGGCGCGCGAGCGGGGCAAAACTATGGTTATGGTGACTCACGAGGTGAAATTCGCACTGGAGATTGCTGACAGGGTGATATTGCTGGAGTCCGGACGCATAGTCGAAGAAGGCAGCCCACAAGAGGTCTTCCTGAGACCTACCACTGTGCTCGCAAGTCTTTACGGTCGGCTGCTTCATTAGCCTAGATTGCGACTGCCGACCAACCGGAGCACCCTACCGCCTTGCTAGAGGATATCGAAACTATCCGTCGAATTCCGACAGGAGATCATCTCGACCGCCGGCGTAGGAGAGACCGTATGATCACGCAGAAGACGCTAAAAGAGAGCATCGTGCTTAAGGGCGTTGGGTTACACACCGGCGCCCGAGTCTGGGTTGAGTTGAGCCCGGCAGAACCTGACAGCGGAATCTATTTCTGCAGTTCCGGCCCTGAGGGCAGAACTACCGTAAAAGCCGATCCGCTTAATGTCGTTAGCACAGACCGAAGCACGGTTCTCGGCAGCGATGGCATGCGAGTTTATACGGTCGAACATCTTATGGCTGCCTTGTACAGCGAAGGAATAACGAACTGCTGTGTGACGGTGTCAGCAGGAGAAGTGCCGATCCTCGACGGCAGCGCAGCTCCGTTTATTGAGGCGATTCGCGGCGCCGGTTGTTTGGATCAGGGAGTGCCTGCGCGGATAGCGCGAGTGACAGCTCCAGCCTTAGTGGAGAGTGGATCCAGCGTCATAGCAGTCGCACCTAGTGACGGGTTCTCAGTTACCTTTGTTGTCGCATATCCGGTGACCCCTGTAGGCGTTCAGATCAGTGAGTTTACTGAGGGCAGAGATGATTTTGCTCGGGACATTGCTCCTGCAAGAACATTCGGGTTCTTGTGGGAAGTCGAGGAGTTGACCTCGAGGGGATTGGCCTTGGGAGCAAGTCTCGAGTGCGCAGTTGTTGCAGATCACTCGAGATACCTCACAGACCTCAGGTTTTCTGACGAAGTCGGCAGGCATAAGATACTGGACACCGTCGGCGATCTGTACCTTCTGGGAATCCCGCGAATGCGGGTGGTTTGCTTCAGGAGCGGGCACCGGCTGAACAACGAGCTTTGCCGCAAGCTGCTTTCGGAAGGCCTCATTGAAATCGTTGAGGCTTGCGGAGATGACAGATAGGTGTAGTACCGTAGGAGGGCGCAGTATGTACGAGGTTCCAATGGATATCAATGCTATTAAGAAGGTTCTTCCGCATCGTTACCCTTTTCTGTTGGTCGATAGGGTACTGGAGTTAGAATCAGGCAAACGTGCTGTCGGAATCAAGAATGTCACTGCTAACGAAAGCTATTTCGTCGGTCATTACCCGCACGTGCCGATTATGCCGGGCGTATTGATCCTTGAGGCAATGGCCCAGCTGTCAGGCATAGCTTTGATGACGAACACCACATTCACGCCGGAGATGATCCCGCTGTTTGGCGGAGCTGATAGAGTGCGATTCAGAAAGGCTGTTGTTCCAGGAGATCAGTTGCGCCTCGTGACTGAGGTTGAAAAGATTCGCGGCCGAATGGCGAGAGTCAAGGCGAGTGCCTTCGTCGAGAACGAGCTGGTCGCAGAGGGGGTTCTTTCCTTTGCTTTTGTAGAGGGTGGAGCTCGTTAGCTTATGGTGGAAGGTAGGGATTGAGTGATGAATATCAACGATACAGTTGTGCGCCCAACCCGGATACATCCAACCGCTGTAGTTGCTCCAGGTGCTCAGCTCGGGCAAGGCGTGGAGATCGGACCGTATGCTGTCATCGGAGAAAACGTGTCTATAGGCGATGGTACTCTTGTCGGACCGGGCGCAGTCATCGAGGGTTGGACTACAATAGGAAAAAATTGCCGTATTGGCGCCGGGGCTTGCCTTGGTGGTCGCCCTCAGGACTACAAGTATAAGGGCGAAAAGACATTCCTGAAGATCGGCGATAACAACGATATTAGGGAATACGTGACAATGCATCGTGGAACTGCTGACGGCAGGGGACAGACAGTTGTTGGAAATGGTTGCTTGTTCATGGCCTATTCCCACGTAGCCCATGACTGCGTTGTCGGCGACGGTGTTACGGTTGTCAACAGTGCTCAACTGGCCGGCCATTGCGTTGTTGAGGATTATGCTGTTATAAGCGGATTGGCCGGAGTTCATCAGTTCTGCCGGATCGGCAAGATGGCTATGGTTGGCGGTATGGCCAAGATCGTCAAGGATGTGCCGCCGTTCATGCTGGCTGATGGGAATCCGGCAAGTATAAAGGGTGTCAACGTAGTCGGGCTGCGCCGCCATAATGTCGCACAAGCAACCAGAGATCAGATTAGGCAAGCATACCGCATCCTGTGCAAATCTAGACTTTCGATATCGCACGCGATTGAACGAATGATGGAAGAACTGGAGCGGAGCCCTGAAATAGAACACTTGGTGGAGTTCTTAAAGTCATCGGCCCGTGGGGTTATGCGATAGCTTTGAGACAATTTTCAGGACTGGGGATGAGAGACTGGTGAGCACCTTGGCGCTGTTCGCTGCTTCCGGTAAGTTGCCGGTCGTGCTCGCCGAGGAAGCCCGCAGAAGCGGATACGAACTGGTGGCTTTCGGTGTAACTCCTTCGGTTGGAGCAGACCTCAAGGATCTCGCAAGCCACTACTATGAGATTTCGCCCGGACAGCTCCAGCTGGCAATAGATATCTGCAAGGAGCTCGGAGTTTTTGCTGTGATGTTCGCAGGAAAGTTTGAGAAGCGGGAGTTTTGTTCAGGGATGGAGCTCGATCCAAGAATTCAGTCAGTCCTATCCATGGCTGCCAGACTTGGGGATGATTCCATTATGAGAGCGTTAGCCGCCGAGTTTGAGTCAGAAGGATTTGTTGTCTTAAGCCAGATTGAGCTGGGAAGATCCTTGCTCGCTAGAGAAGGCGTTTTGACGTCCCGGATCCCTAGCGACGAGGAAATGAAGGATGTAGCTTGTGGACTAGACGCGATAAGAGTCATGGGTTGCCTGGACGTGGGCCAGTCGGTTGTGGTCAAACGACGAGTGATCGTTGCCGTCGAAGGAGTTGAGGGAACGGATCAGGCAATACTGCGGGGTGGAACGCTCTCGGGCGGAGGTGCCGTAGTCGTCAAGGCGCCCAAGCCGGGGCAAGATCTCCGGTTTGACGTCCCGACTGTCGGCGAGCGGACCGTTCTGTCGATGCACGTTTCAGGTTGTTCGGTACTGGCTGTAAAGTCGGGATCGACTTTTCTTCTCGACCCGGATAGGACCGTTGAGCTGGCCGATATGTACGGGATAAGCATTGTTGGGGTGTAAGTCGCATTGAGCGTCTCACGGGAGTTGTTTCCTGGAGGTGGGCCGGTGTCCTACAGGATAGCTATAGTCGCTGGCGAAGCTTCGGGGGACATGCATGGAGCAGCTCTAGCCCGGGGTCTCAAATCGATTCGGCCTGACGTGGTGCTCGCCGGTATCGGTGGAGAGGAAATGAGGGATGCGGGAGTCCGCATATGGGAAGACCCTACGAGACTCGGTGCAGTAGGGTTGGTTGAGGTCTTGATGAAAATGGCCGCTTTCAAGAAGCTTTTCGACTTCACCTTGAAGTCGATCATTGAAATGCGGCCGGATGTGGTAGTTCTCATTGACTATCCTGGCTTCAATATGAGATTGGGTCAGCGGCTCCATCAAGAGGGTTTTAGGTGCGTGTACTACATTCCTCCGACCGCGTGGGCTTGGGGAAGAAGGAGGGCGGACAGAGTCGCGTCTTTTTCACAGAAAGTCCTTTCGATACTTCCATTTGAGGTCGACGTCTATAGAGAGGCCGGAGCTGATGTTGAGTTCATAGGCCATCCTTTGTTAGACAGAATTGACTCCACGTGGATCCAGGATCGTTTGGGGTTGCATTTTGAAGGAATAAAGATCTTAGGCCTCTTTCCCGGCAGCAGAGATCATGAAGTGGATGCTCTTCTCCCAATTATGCTGCAGTCGGTGAGATTGGTTCTCGAACGGTGCAAAAATGTCGTCGTCGAGTTGTCGGTAGCTCCGACAGTCGATGAGCGGCGCATCCTTAGGCACGTAGCAACCTCCGGAGTGGATGTAAGACTTTACAGCGGAGACGCCCCTTCGTTGATGCGACGCTGTTTTTGCGGAATAGTCGCCTCCGGCACCGCGACTCTCGAAGCAGCGCTAGTAGGCATGCCTATGGTGATTGTCTACAAGGTCTCTCCAATTACTGCATTCGTGTTTCGAAGGCTGCTCACAATCTCCCTAATCGGACTGCCGAATATCATTCTGGGCCGACAGTCAGTTCCTGAGTTGGTGCAGGAAAACTGCACACCCGGGCGAATCGCAGAAGAGGTCATTCGATATTGCTCTGATTCTGCTTACTATAAGCAGGTAGTTTCGGATTTCCTTACGGTCAGGAGCCTGCTGGGCGAGCCCGGCGCGGTTCAAAGAGCAGCTCAGATAATTCTTTCTATCGCCGAAGGTAGTTGCAAGGAGGGAGTCGGACCGGGTGAGGCCTGAGGTCGTCTTTTTCGCAAACGGTCCCGGCGAGGTAGTGGGATGGCTCTCGCCGGTGCTGCGTTGCCTTTGTTCTGACGCTAGCTTTGATGCTAGAGTAACTGTGATCTTGCCGCCGTGTGACTTTGCGAGTGGACGTGAAGCTGATCTGATCAGGAACGAGTTCAGCATAGATCAGATTGTATCTCCCGGCTCCTACCTGCGGTATTTCATTTTCGGCTCGCGTCTTTCGGGCCTGACTTTCGAGTCTAAACGCGGCGTGGTTGTTCACCTTGGCGGAGATCATTTCCAGTCGGGATTCATGGCCCGGCGATTGGGTTTCAAAGCTATTGCATATACTGAGGGTAAGCTCCATTACAGGCACTTTTTTCAGCTGGTTGCAACTGACTATGCTGAATCGCGCGATAGGCTGGTCCGCGTGGGCGTGCCCCGAGAACAAGTGGTTGTCGTCGGTAACCTGATGGTCGATGCAGTCTCCGTTCACACCGACCGGGTTACTTTTGCCAAAGCTTTGGGCCTTGATTCAACTCGGCCGGTAGTCGGCCTTCTCCCCGGCAGCAGGCCGGGGTGGCTGGACATAACTCTTGAACTCTTCTTGGCAGCTGCGGACCTGATAACACGTAATGTTGCCGGGGTTCAGTTTGTACTGCCCGTGGCTCCGACGATTACTTGGCAAGATCTTGTTGCTGCCACAGAGAAACTGGGAGTGTCGCTATCGGTAGGGGGGTCTGGCAGCGACTCCTCCGACAGGCGGTGGGGCCGAATAATCACCAGTACCGGAACAAACATCGTCGTTGGGGCGTCTAACAGGTATGATATAATGAATTGCATGGACGTAGCAGTGACATTGCCGGGAACAAACACGATGGAACTCGCAGCCCTTGGAGTTCCAATGGTGGTGGTTGCGCCTTTGAATGACCCTAGGAGGATTCCTCTCGAGGGGCTCCCCGGGCTCCTTGGGCGAATCCCAACCGTGGGTCCTCTTGTCAAGTCGTGGGCAGTGCGGCGGGTCGCGGACAGGACGGCGTTTGCTGCGCTTCCGAACCGTCGCGCCGGGCAACGAGTTGTCCCTGAGGTAATTGGAAGACTTGCTCCTTCAGACATATGTGGTCCGGTCGTAGAGCTGTTGCTCTCGGCGGAAGCTAGAATGCAAATGTCTGTGCAATTGAAGGAAATAGCCGGGCCTGCAGGTGCTGCAAACAAGCTTGCGAGGCTGATAATACAACAGCTCTCGGCGAGCGTGAATTGAAAGGAAAGGGGTGAGCACGATGAGCACTTGTGGAAGGATTGTCAAATGCCTCTTGCCGTATTGGTTCCACGTGATCCTGCTGTTGAGCTGCGTTACTGCGGTCACGGCGGCTACGCTCATCGTGCCTGCTAAGCTGGGAGAGCTGTTCAATGTAATTCAGGGCTACTCTTCTAGTCCTGCAACAGGTTTGGAAGCTGCAGGAAATCTTCGGACACTCAATCTGGTGGCTCTCACAGTGATCTGCGTGTACGCTGCCAAAGGGCTCTTTGCTTATGGCCAGACCTACCTGGCGTACTTCATCGGGCAGCGGATTGCCGTAGATCTCAGAGACAAACTATTCAGGCATGTTCAGATGCTCTCGATGAGCTTTCACCAGCGTCAAAAAAGTGGCGAAGTTGTATCCAGGTTTACAAACGACGTGTCGCTGATTCAGAATGCGCTGATTAATGGAGCTACTGAGCTCATTGCACAGACTTCGATCTTAGTCGGCTCGATCATTCGAATATTCTCATTGAATTGGCGTTTGGCTTTGCTGATTACTGTTATGATGCCGGTAGTAACCGGTCTGGTCAGCCGACTCGGGAAGAATGTTCGCGCTCTGACCTCTATGGTTCAGGCAAAGATTGCAGATGTAACCTCGATTCTGCAGGAGACCCTGACCGGAATCCGCATCATTAAGGCTTTTACGATGGAAGAGCACGAGATTGAACGATTTTCCCGTGAAAACGAGAGCGCATTTGCTCTCGGGATGAAGAGCGCCCGAATCGGTGCGACCATGGGCCCGGTGACCGAACTGCTGGCCGTGTTAGGACTGGCGTTTGTTCTATGGTTCGGTGGGAGGGAGGTCGTCGCGGGCCGGCTCACTATAGGCGATCTCATTTCGTTCCTGCTCTTAGTCGCAGTGGCCGCCGCACCGTTGAGCGCTTTGAGTCGCATTTATCAAGGCATGCTGCAGGGGCTGGCAGCTGCGGAACGAGTGTTTGACATCCTTGATGTTGAGTCCGAGGTTAAGGATGAACCGGGCGCCAGGGAATTGGGACGAATCCGTGGTGCGGTCGAGTTTGAGAATGTTGTGTTTGGCTACGGCGATGGAACTCGGGCCCTTGACGGGGTCAGCGTGTCCATCAAACCGGGACAGACTGTAGCGCTGGTCGGACCGAGTGGCGCAGGCAAGACGACGTTCGCCAATCTGATCCCGCGGTTTTTTGACCCGGATGAGGGTGTTGTCCGCATTGACGGCATAGATATTAGGAGCGTAAAGATAGAATCACTGCGCAAGCAGATTGGCCTGGTCCCGCAGGAGACCATTTTGTTCGGAGTGAGTGTGCGGGAAAACATTGCCTTCGGCGACCGCAATGCCAGTTTTGATCAGATAGTGGCAGCGGCAAAAGCTGCCTACGCTCATGAATTTATTATGAAACTTCCTCGCGGCTATGATACCCAGGTGGGCGAGAAAGGAGTAGCTTTGTCCGGTGGTCAGCGCCAGCGGATAGCAATTGCCAGGGCAATTCTCAGAAATCCGGCTATACTGATTCTCGACGAGGCAACTTCCTCGTTGGACAGCGAGTCAGAGAGGCTTGTCCAGGCTGCTGTGGACAACTTAATGCGAGGGAGGACCACGTTTGTCATAGCTCACAGACTCTCGACGATCATGAATGCGGATCTGATATTAGTTATGGACAACGGGAAAATCGTCGAGAGCGGCACTCACGAGGAGCTGCTCAGACGGAAAGGTCTTTACGCTCGGTTGTATTCTGCACAGTTTAGCAGGCCAGGGGTGGTCTAGCCGGTGACGGAGTGTGTTTATTTGTGATTCTCGTACTCAGCAATGGACACGGAGAAGATCTGGTCGGAGCTCGTATTGCCTCCGAACTCGAGATAGCCCTACCTTCGAAAGAAATTGCAGCCTTCCCGTTGGTTGGCTGCGGCGAGGCGTATAGGCGTCGGGGGTTGAAGACCGTCGGGTTTGCTCAGCAATTGCCTTCCGGCGGGTTCGCCAGAACGAGTGCGAAGGCGCTGCTGACAGACATCCGTGCCGGTTTGTTCGGGTGCCTGCGAAGGCAAGTGTCAGAAATGAGAGACTTGTCGCCGCACGTGGAGCTCACCGTCTGCGTGGGCGACGTGTTTCTCTTGTGCTTGTCCTCACTGGGCCACCTTCCGAGGAGGCTGTTGATCGCAACGGCCAAGTCCGAGTATATTTGCGGTCACCTCCTGATCGAAACGCGCTTAATGAGGCGGTTAGCCGAGGCCGTGATCGCACGCGATCAGCCGACTGCAGATGCGCTTGCCGAAAAAGGGGTGTGTTCGTACTATTTCGGCAACTTCTTGATGGACGTTATAGAGCGATTTGGAGACTATCATCACCCACATCCGCACAGCCGGTTGGTTTGCCTCTTGCCCGGAAGCAGAGGCGATTATCTCGTGAATCTTCAGGATATGCTCAGGTGTGTCGAGGCCCTTCCTTCGACTTGCGACCTGGGCTTTGTGGTTTCGCTTGCCCGAGCCCCCGGTAAGGACGAACTGTGGTCGGCCCTGCCGAACGAGAAGTGGTCGTATATCCCACAAACGACCGGAGCGGAGGCCGGTCTTATCGGCGATCTCGTTTGCAAAAACCTCGGTGGTGAGGTCGGGCTGTCCGTTTCGGTCGTGACCGGCAGATTTGGAGATGTCGTTTCAGCAAGCGATTTGGTCATAGGGATGGCCGGAACGGCCGTTGAGCAAGCTGTCGGTCTAGGAAAGCCCGCGGTTACGTTTCCTGGAAGAGGGGCCCAGTTTACGAAGGCATTTGCCGCAGCGCAGAAGCGGCTCCTAGGAGATGCAGTGTGTCTGGTATTGTCCGCCGATCCTCGCGAGGTCGCCGCGGAGGTTATGAGTATCCTGTCCGACAGCTATCGCTACTCGCACATGTCTGAAGCAGGCGTAAATCGAATGGGTGGGCCCGGAGCCGTTTCGCGGCTAGTCGAGTACGTGTGTGCAATGGACGGTGTTCTAGATGGCGCTTGAGGCGGTCAAGCTGACGAAGAGCTACGGTCGCAAACAAGTAGTCAAGGGTGTCTCGATCTCTTTGACTGAGGGCGAAGTTGTCGGTTTGCTTGGTCCTAACGGCGCTGGCAAGACGACTACTTTCTATATGATTGTCGGTCTGGAACGGGCCGACTCCGGTCATATCTTCATCGATGGAACTGATGTGAGTTCAATGCCTATTCACGCCAGGTCCGCGTTTGGATTGGGGTATCTACCTCAGGAGCCGTCGGTTTTCCGCAGAATGACCGTCCGCGAGAACATCGTCTCGGTACTGGAAATTCGTGGTGTACGTGAACCGGCTCGAAGCAGGATTGCTGATGAACTGATAGCCGAGTTCGGTCTGGAGAAGGTCGCCTCTCAAATGGGATACTCCTTGTCCGGAGGAGAGCGGCGACGGGTGGAGATTGCGAGGGCTTTAGCTACTTCGCCCAAACTCCTGTTGCTGGACGAACCGTTTACCGGGATTGACCCGATTGCAGTAGCGGATATCCAAGATGTCGTCTCCCAGCTAAAGGCCAGGGGTATAGGCATACTAATCACGGACCACAACGTCAGAGAAACGCTCGCAATAGTCGATCGGGCCTATATCATGCACACTGGCGAGATTCTTGTTTCCGGAGCGGCTCAGGAGATCGCAAACAATCCGGTCGCTCGGGAGTTTTATCTAGGGGATCGGTTTTCCCTGTGATAGATAGGCTGACTCCGGTTCGGTCAGTACAGGATGGATGGCTTAATCAGGAGTGGCTTACACTATGCGGATATCAGACAGATATGTTATTCGAGAAACTCTAAGCCCGTTTTTCTTCGGAGTTGCCGCGTTCACGGGGATTTATCTCGCTAGTGACTTAGTGTTCTCTATATCCGGCCTGATTGCGAGAGGCGCTGCTAGCGCACTGGACGTCGCGAAGCTGTTCCTTTACAAGCTCCCCGAAGTAGTAAGGTTGACCTTTCCCATGTCCATCTTGTTTGCTTCGCTTCTCAGCATGTCAAAGCTATCAAGCACAGGGGAGCTCGTGGCGTTTAGAGCATGCGGTCTCAGCGTTGCTCGGCTTGCATTTCCTGCGCTGATTTTCTCTTTTGCCGTGTTTTTGTGTTCGCTCTTTATCGGCGAGGCTTTAGTCCCAATTTCTTCCCGGGCGCAGTTTTTGTTAACCAATAGAATACTCAACCGAACTGAAGCCTGGTTGAAAGGCGACGATTTGGTGCAGCAGCGTCATTCTGCTGACGGGTTAGAGCTAGTTCATATTGGCAGCCTACGGGACGAGTTGATTCGAGATATCGTGGTCGTGGAGATCAGGAACGATGGGGAGATATGGATCACCCGCGCTGATGAGGCAATCTGGGATAGCGGCGGTTGGTACTATCGCCGGGGTTCAACGATCGTGATTTCGCCCGAAGGGTTGAGCCGAGTCGTGCAGGACGGCGAGAACGCGGCGGTGCCGTCAACAACGTTGAAGTTTGAAGGAATTTACCGAAAACTGCCCATCCAGGACTCGCCCAAATCTTTGGCTGCGGTGGGTCAAGATTCTAGGCCCGAGTCAATGACCTACTACGAGTTGAAGGCAAGGATTGATTCGCTGCGCGAGCGCGGCGTGTCTCCTTCACGAATCCGCAAGGATGAGGTGGACCTATATACCAAGATCGCTTTGCCGTTCAGCAGCATAGTCTTTGCTCTCATTGGGTTGCCTCTCGGTATTCATCGCGCTCGCACCGGCAGTTCGATCGGGTTCGGGCTCAGCATACTGATTATCCTGGTCTACTATGTTATAATGACTCTAGGTAGAGCCATGGGAGAAAGCGGAGATCTTCCACCCGTCATTGCAGCTTGGTTGGCCAACTTGGTTATTGGAGGGGTAGGGGTCTATCTCTTAGCATCAGCTGACAGGTGAGTTGAGACGCTCACTAACTGAGGTGAAGGTGAGTGTATGGAGCTGCGTTGATCATACTCCTGATCGCTCTGGGAGGAGTGATCGCCTATGTCGGCGACATGGTCGGCCGACGCGTCGGCCGACAAAGGCTGACCCTCTTTGGACTGCGGCCCAAGCACACCTCTGTTATCATAGCGGTCATCACGGGTATCATAGTGGTTGGCACAACCCTTGCAACTCTTATCATAGTTGACAACGATTTCCGAGAAATGCTGCTCGATTACGACAGTGTTAAGAGTGAGTTAGTGGCTACTCAAGGCAACCTGACTAGAACACAGGAGAAACTCAGGGGTGTAGTAGAGGAGCTAAATCTCAAGCTTCAGGAGCTCGACGAGAAACAGTCGAAGATCGATGAGTTGCAGGCTAGCATACAGCCCTTGGAAGAGAAAATCGATCGCCTTCATCTCGAGATTCAGGAGAAGACCTCCAAGAACCAGGAACTGCAAACCGTGAATGAGCAGTTGAGCCGGCAAGTAGACGAACTCGACAGCAAAGTCAAGTTGAAGGAGGAGGCACTTCAAGAGGCTGAGCAGAACTTGCAGTTAGCGATGCAGAGACTGCGAGAAGTTGAAAAGAGCTACGAAGGGACGTCGCAGCAGCTGTTAGAGGCACAGGCTGAGCTAAAGCAAGCCAGTGATGAGTTGGGTAGGATCAAGTCGGAGCTTGAGACGACTAGGTCGGAGCTGGAGAAAAAGAAGGATGAGCTACAAGGCGCTCAACATCAGATTCGTGAACTTGAGAAAGATCGCAGCGAACTGCAAACACAGATGGACAATTTGATAAGAGAGAAGAAAAATTTGGAAGACCAGCGGGCTCAGTTGATCGGCGAGCGCGATCTTTTGAGAATCGACAGAGATCAGCTTCTCACAGAGAAAGCCGGCCTTGAGGACGAAGTGGAGTCTCTGCGCGGGCGCATTGAGTCACTCAATGCCCAGATTGACTCCTTGAACGGTGAGATTAGCAAACTCACCGAAGAGCGCAATCGTTTGACTCAGGATATTAGCAATCTGTCTGCTAAATACGAGGAGTTGTGGGAGAAGTACGATTTGTCAAGGTTGACATTCGGCACACTGTACGAGCAGCTGCTACTGGGCACTGTTCAGGGCCGAATATGGGGAGTAAAAGGAGCGTTAATTGACAACTGGGTTGTAGGTGCCGGTGATACTGAGACCTTGCAGCAACACTTGGACAGTCTTGCAAGAAGAGTGGAGCGAGTGTGGAACAAAGGCTTTCAGGTACTGGAGCCTGACCTGAGTGCAGCCCGAAGAATTGTGTCCGAAGCTTCCGATAAGGTCTTAGTTAGAGCCATACTCGCAGAGAACGTATATGAAGATGACCGGCTTACCAAAGTGGTCAGGGTGAACCTGGAGGTCAGAAACCGCACGAGACTTTTTGAAAAGGGCGAGATCGTGGCCTATGCGCAGTCTCCGATTGACCCGCGTGAGAGCGACGCTTACGAGATCATGGAGACTTTGAGTAAGATCGGCCAATCTGCAAGGCAGAAGGCAATTGACCTAGGCATGTACGTCTTCCCTGACGGTACAGTCGGCGTCGACACGAGCGACAGCGTTGATGCGACCGTGAGAAAGGTGCTCGAGCTTTCCGAACCCGTAAGGCTTTATCTTAAGGCCGACGAAGACGTGTTCAACACCGATGGACCTATCAAGTGGTCGTTTGATTTCTTTACGGAGACCTATTGGAAATCGAGGTTAGAGCAGCATTTAAAATGACTAAAATCAGGAACACTTGGAAAGGAGGTGACGAAGGTGAAAAAGAGCGGTCGAGCGAATAGTATGTGCGTCTTTGGCTTATCTATGATGATTGCGACAGTTATCGTAGCTCACTGCTCTTGCGTAGCGACAGCCGGTGTTCAGCTGAGCTTGCGCTCTAACCTGTGGGAGATTGTTCCTAGAGACGATCCTGTCTATGATGACCTGAATACACTTGCCGATCTTGGTATCATCAAGTTGCCTGAGCGCGCGTACCTGAACCCGCTGACTAGGTACGACATTGCCGACTTGATCTATCGCGCCGGACGTGAGTTAGAGGAGAAATATGCCGGCGTCGATCTGCCCTTGGACATGCGCGATGGAAGAGAGATCATCGCGGGGTTGCGAGAGGAGTACGCCGACGAAATCCAGTGGGTGGATTGGGCTTATTCGAAGCTTAACAGCGGCGAGGACGCGATCCGAGGCTTGAGTTCTTTGGGTGTTTTTGCCGGACTCGATTACGGAGGAGTTTCCTCCGGTTCCGTTGCAGCACCGTTGCCCGGTTCGCTTTCTGCATCTGCAATCGCGGAGAATTCAGGAAGGAATGTTTCCTTTAACATAGATCCTGTAAACGTGAATATATCGGACTTAGCAGTCAATGTGGCCGGCAGTCTTGTACCGTACGAGGAAGACGACTACGGGTTTCGGATCATTACGCCGTATTCGCTATATCCTGAGTCGATGCGAGGTCTGAAATACCGCATTGACGCTTACGCTGAGTCCTCGGGCTTTCAACTTCGTCTCAGTCACAGCGGGACGTCATCGCTTCCTAGAGATTCGTTATCCGTTGACACGGCACAGTCAGAGGCGTCCGCAGTGTATGAGATTCATCCAGATGTAAAGCTCGTCGCCGGAATGGTTGTTAAGAGTGACCAAACCGGTGTCCGGCGGGAGAGCGGGGTGGACCTGACTTTTCAGGTTGTGCCGATGTACCTATCGGCTAGTCTCGGCCTGAACATCAGCAACTCAGACACGTCTGATGGGACCGGGATCGAGGACTGGAGGCGGTATAGCACCGAAGTGGGTCTGCGCGGTCAGTATCCGATTTCCAGTGAGGCGATAATCAGAGCGGCCTACTCCTACCTAAGGTATGCCAATAGTGCTGATAGGGTAGGAACAATACTGAGCACGGGAGTAGACTACACGCCTTCACCCGGTACCACGGTGACTGCTGAGTTGGAGGTTAAAGACGACCCTGAAAGTGGGATTTCTAGCGTAAGGGGGGTGGGATTGGGTTACCAGATCGATCAGGACATGTCTGTGATGCTTAACCTTTTTCAGGAAGAGGAAGCCACCCACGGAGCCAACTCCGAAAGCGGAACGAAGTGGGGTGCTGAGTTCCAGTGGAGATTTAAGTTTTAAAACGCAGTTTAAAGTGGCTTTTATTTGACAAGCTTTGAAGGAATCAGGAGTTTGCCACAGAATAATTCAGTTGAGTTTATGCGTGAATCCCTTTGCCGGACTGCAAAGTCTTGGGCAGTTATTTAGGCGGGGCAGACCCGTCAAAGGGAGAAGTCACTCCGGGAAGCTCCGGAGTGATCGTCACCGGCAACCGGCTTCTGACTACAGCATTTCGGCTTGGTTTGCCAGGTGTCGTCAGTATCAAGCTGATGGTAGCTTTTTCGCAAAGGGGAGGATTGGAATGCGGAGGTACATAGCCCTGTTCATCGTCCTGGCTGTTGCAGTGTCGCTTTCTGCTGTAGCTAGTGCCAGTCCATTTCCAGACGTGCCGGCATATCACTGGGCCTACGACGCGGTAAAAGCAATGGCCAATTTGGGGATATACGAAGGGTACCCCGACGGCGAGTTTAAGGGAGATGACCCATTGAGCCGGTACGAATCCGCTTTGGTAGTCGCTAGGCTGCTTTCAGTTGTCGACGCAAAGATTCGCGACGAGATTGCGGCAGTCGGGGTTCAGGTGGGTGACGAAGCGCTCCGCGAGGCTGTTACTAAGATCATAGTCGAGGATGCCGGCCGGCTGACTGAGGAAGAAGTCGAAGCGAGATTTGCCCGGTTTGTGGAGGCATTGGAGGCGCTAAGGGCAGAGTTTGCTGCGGAGCTAGATGCCCTAGGGCTGAAGTTGGAAACTGTGGATAGCCTGATAGCGGCAAGTCGGGCCGAGATTGCAGATATCAAAGTTGCAGTGTCTGCCAACAGCGATGCTCTCAAGGCGCTGGACAAGCGCGTGAGCGAGTTGGAGGCAAGAGCGCTGGAAGTGCTAGATGTCAGGTCGCCCGAGCCAGGCGAGGCTGGTGAGGCAGCTTCAGGGGTTTCCACCGGAGTCGCAGCTCTTAAGGAAGAGATAAAGGCTGGCGACACTCGGCTCGAGGGATTAGTCTCTAGTCTGGAGGGTCGCACGGATAGGGTTGAGTCGGCTGTTGCGGATCTCAAGTCTGAAGTCGATTCTGTGAAAGCGCTTGTCGAGAGCGAGACTGACGCCAGGATTTCGGAGCTCGAGTCGTCGGTCGGCGAGTTGAACTCCGCTGTTGCTGCGCTGTCAGAGTTGAACTCCGCTGTTGCTGCGCTCTCCGAAGAGAATGCAACGCTAGACAAGAGAATCGGTTTGTTGAGCATGAGAGCAGATGCGGTCGAGGACGCAATCCTAGAAGTCAAGAATGAGTTGCAGGCTTTATTTGACAGGGCTGACGCAAGTGAGTCCAGGATTGCCGGCCTGGAGTCGTTAGTGGCCGAATTGAACACTACTACTGCCTCACTGGCAGAGGAAGATGCGGCGTTGGACAGGCGAATCGGCCTGCTGCGCATGAGGGCCGACGCAGCTGAAGATGCTATCCTTGAGCTGAGAAACACCCTTGATGAGTATTCAGCAAACAATACTGCAGAGATCGAGGCGCTTAAGCAGAGACTTGCGGAGATCGAGGGCAAGCACGACAAACTCAACCGTGCGGTAGGTCTTGCAGCTGTATTGGGCATTGTGGTTTACGGTATGACCAGATAACCGCCATACCCTTTTATATCAGGTACCGGTTTCGCAGTTGATGTGCACTGACTGAGGCTCCTGACGAGATGCCAGTGGAGTTTGTATGGGCTCGGGGTCTGAGAGCTGAGGTTCTCAGACCCTTTGCTTGGTGAGCGCAATATGTCCCTCCATGAATCGCAGGCAAGGGTAATCGTTGCTATTGATCCGGGAAAAGACAAGTGCGGATTTGCAGTGTTAACCCTTGAGGGAGAGGTTTTGGCCAAGGCGATCATTCCTCCTGCACTGGTGCCTCAAGCTATTGCCGATGCATTGGAAGACAGAGATGGCGAGGCTCTCATTATTGGGGATCGAACGGCCAAGCAGGACCTATTGAACATCATTGGTAACGCCCTAATACGGAGGTTTCGGCAAGGAGTCGTCGAGGTTGATGAACATCTTTCATCTGTAGAGGGCCGCAAGCGCTATTTGGACGATCACCCTCCGAGAGGGCTATCTCGGCTGCTCCCGCAGGGTTTGCGGGCTCCGGCCGAGCCTTTTGACGATTACACGGCTATCGTCCTGGCAGAGCGCTATTTGAGAGCCAGAAGGTCTTAGGCTGCGGGCGCTCGCGGCAGCGTTGACATCGATTTTGAAAACATCAATTAGAAGGAGGTATTAGGAATGGCGCCGGCCGTCCTTTGCGTTCGAATTCGGCATAGACGTGTAATTGCAGGTGTGCTTGCACTTGCCGTGCTGCTGATGACTGTAGCCCTTCCTGTGTGTGCACAAGATCCGATAGATATTGACAGACTAGAGATGCTGCTATACGGGCGCACGTACACAGGAACTTACCTCGATCGGCTTAACCGACTTGAGAAGGATCTCTATGGCTCGCAGCAAAGCGGGGCTATACCTGTTAGGACCCTTGATATCGACTTCAAGTTGTCAGATCGTTCGTCAGCCGAATCTCTGTGGTTGCAGTTTAGAGCGGTTGAATGGAAAAGTGGCCAGGCCGTTAACGAGACTTATATAATGGACAGGCTTTCTGATATGGAGTTGTTCGTTTACGGCGAGGTTAAATCGGGTCCCGTGCTCAGCCGCGTTGACGAACTGGTTCGCCTTTGGTTTATCGGCGGCAAGATCCCATTTCGTACGGCTGACGTCCCTGCGCGAACCCCTGTCGACCTGAAATTGGAACAGGAGGTCTCGTCTGAAACCGCCAAAGCTGGACAGGTAGTCAAGCTGAGTGTGGTCAATAACGTGATCGTGGATGGTGTACTGGTCATTCCAAGAGGGGCAACGGGCGAACTCCTGGTTACTGAGGCGGAGGCAGGTACCCACGCGTTCAAGAGAGCTAAGTTGAACGTTCAACTTAAGAACGTGAAGGCTATTGACGGTACCCTTTTGGCTATCGAGCCGGCCGATCCGGAAGCGGACCTGACCGGCGGGAGTGCAAACCAAGATGCCAAGACGCAGCTAGCAGTTGGCGCCAGTATTCTGGGCATGATATTGCTACCTCCTCTAGGAGCTGCGGCCGGGCTTCTGGTGAGGGCGGATCAACTGGTACTTCCCCAGGGAACCGTAATACGCGCAGTTATCTCGACCCACTCCCCGGTCTTAGGCGTTGAGGTTGTGCCGTCAGTTCGGTAAAATTGACGTCATGGATGCGTTGTGCTACTATCGGAATTAGGTGCCAAGGACTTTGAGGAGTTGGTGCAATGTCTACAGAACAGCTTCGAACTTTTACTTCAGAATCAGTAACTGAAGGACATCCCGATAAGGTTTGTGATCAGATCTCTGATGCGATTTTGGATGCTTTGTTGGAGAAGGATCCCAAAGCGCGTGTCGCTTGTGAAGTCCTAGCAACCACCGGGCTGGTGATCGTGTCAGGGGAAATAACGTCCGACGCGTATGTTGATATTCCCAGTATAGTCCGCAATACGGTAAAGGAAATCGGCTATACCCGCGCCAAGTTCGGGTTTGACGGCGACACTTGTGCCGTGCTCTGCACGATAGACGAGCAGTCGCCCGATATAGCCATGGGCGTCAACAGCGCGTTTGAAGCGAAGACGTCCGGCGGTTCAGTTGATGAGCTCGATTCTATCGGAGCAGGAGACCAAGGGTTCGTCTTTGGGTATGCTACAGATGAGACCCCTGAGTTAATGCCTATGCCGATAATGCTGGCTCACAGCTTGGTCAAACGGCTGGCTGAAGTGCGAAAGAACGGCGATCTCCCCTATCTGCGGCCTGACGGCAAGAGTCAGGTAAGTGTGCAGTATGCCGGAGATGTTCCTGTTAGGATTGATGCGGTAGTGTTGTCCGCTCAGCACGATCCGGAAGTTTCGTGTGACAAGATCAAGACAGACCTGATGGAACACGTTATTCGTGTAGCCCTTCCGGAGGAGCTGATTGATTCCAAAACGCGATTCTATATCAATCCAACCGGCCGATTTGTCATTGGGGGTCCTATGGGTGACACGGGTCTTACCGGGCGTAAGATCATAGTGGATACATATGGCGGCATGGCCAGGCACGGCGGAGGAGCTTTTTCCGGCAAAGATCCTACGAAGGTAGATAGGTCAGGGTCATACATGGCGCGTTACGTCGCGAAGAACATTGTAGCTGCCGGCCTTGCGAAGAAGTGCGAGGTACAGATTGCCTACGCAATTGGCGTTGCTCGTCCGGTTTCAGTAACAGTGGATACTTTTGGCACCGGCAAGGTGGACGACGCCACGCTTGTCAAGCTCGTGCGTGAGTATTTTGACCTGAGGCCTGCCGCGATTATACGAGATCTAGGCCTACTTAGACCGATTTATCGACCGCTGGCAGCATACGGACACATGGGACGTGTAGATCTTGGCGTGAAGTGGGAGGACACTGATAGGAGCGATATTTTGAGGGCGGCTGCGGGAATTTGACGGAGTCCGCATGTGCCGCCTTGAACGGGATGGCATCGGATTTGGAGGTCTAGTGCATGGTAAATGTCGCGGTGGTCGGTTGCGGCAGATGGGGACAGAACTATGTCAGAAACTTCAGTGAGATAAGCGAAGCCCGCTTGCTTGTCTGTTGTGATGCAGACGTTCAGAGATTGAAACTCATGAAGAGTCGCTATCCGCGGGTCCATACGACAAGAAGCCTTTCAGAGATTATCAATGATCAACGGATAGACGCAGTTGTTATCGCAACTCCGCCTAGTACCCATTTCGCAATTGCCCGCCAGTGTCTCGAAGCAGGCAAACATGTGCTAGTTGAGAAGCCGTTTACTCTCTCCTCCGAAGAGGCAATGATTCTCAATAACCTGGGGGAACAGAAGAACCTTGTCGTGATGGTAGGCCATATCTTGGACTATCATCCCGCACTCATAAAACTGAAGGAATATATAAGCTCCGGTGAGCTCGGACAGATTTATTATCTTTACGCCAACCGCACTAATCTCGGACTGGTGCGCGAGGACGTCAGCGTCATGTGGGACCTTGCACCTCACGATATAGCGACTTTCATGTTTCTCCTCGACAGTAAGCCGACTCATGTGGCGATGAAAGGGCAAGCATTTATCAATCCGGGTATTGAGGATGTATCCTTTATCACTTTGAAGTTTGCCAGCGGAATTATTGCCAACATCCATGTCAGCTGGCTTGACCCATGCAAAGTCAGAAAGATCACTATTATCGGCGAGAAAAAGATGATCGTCTTTGACGATGCCGAGACCTCTGAGAAAATCAAGATCTACAACAAAGGCGTCAATCGAAAGGACTCGTCCAATCAGTTTGAGTCATTTGCCGAGTTTCAATATACGTTTAGTTATGGGGACGTATACATTCCAAAAATCGAAATGACCGAGCCTCTCCGAAATGAGTGTCTGCACTTCATTCAATGCATTGAAGAGGGTTGTTCGCCTCGGACCAACGGCATGGATGGATACGAGGTAGTGCGCGTTCTTGAACGAGCAGAACAGTCAAAACTGGAAGGCGGAAGGTTTGTTCCCATCGACGACAGCCTAGGCCGCGAAGTTGAAGTCGGAAATGGCCTGATGGAACGAGCTCGGACGCTGTGGCGCGAGCTGAGGTTGGTGAAGGGATGAAACCTGTATCATACGCTAAACCGTTGATAGGAGAGGAAGAGAAATCTCGTGTCTTGGCTGTGTTGGAGTCTGGAATGCTCGCAATGGGCCCCCAGACTGCCGAATTTGAAAGCAAATTCGCCGAATATGTCGGAGTGGAGTATGCCGTCGCTACTAACAGCGGCACTTCCGCCCTACACGTGGCACTTTTGGCCGCCGGAATACAGCCCGGCGACAAGGTCATAACTACTCCTTTCACTTTTATAGCAACGAGCAACTCTATCCTTTACTGTGGCGGCATTCCGGTGTTTGCGGACGTTGATGCGAACACTTTCAACATAGATCCAGAGTGTGTTAGGCGAGTGCTCGACCGTGAACGGGACGTCAAAGCGATACTCGTGGTTCATCTGTACGGTCTCGCCTGCGAAATGGATCCTATTCTGGAAATGGCGAAAGAGAGAAACCTGATAGTCATAGAGGACTGCGCCCAGGCCCATGGCGCCCGCTATAAGGGTGCTGCAGTTGGGTCTCTGGGAGATGTGGGCATTTTCAGCTTTTATCCGACTAAGAACATGACCACCGGCGAGGGTGGTATGGTAGTAACGCGGCGCAAGGATATTGCAGATCGCGCGCGAAAACTCATCAACCACGGCCGGAGTGGCAGATACCTGCACGACATGCTCGGGTACAATTACCGAATGACTGACATCGCCGCAGCCATAGGATTAGCTCAGTTGGACAAGCTTGATCAATTCAACGCGCGCAGGCGAGCTAACGCTGCGGTACTGAACTCGCTTCTGTCGGATCTGCCGACACTGGTGCTTCCCAGCGAACCTGATCACTGCTATCACGTCTACCACCAGTACACTGTGAGGGCGAAGCAGCGAGACGAGCTCAAGGCATATCTAGACAGTTGCGGGGTTCAGACGAGCATCGTGTATCCGTTGCCGCAGACCAAGCAGCCTTTGTACCGGTCCTTGGGCCTAGGCAACGCGGAGACGCCGGTCGCAGAACGCCTGTGCTCAGAGGTGATCTCGCTTCCGGTTCATCCCGGGCTGACGCCGGACGACCTGGTAGCAGTGTCTGATGCGATTCACGACTTTTATGGTACGAACACGACGAAATGACAAAATTCATTCTCGCCAGTTTTTGGCTGCTGATCTACACTAACGGTGTAGATCAGCAGCCTTGTCTTTCTGGGGGGAATGGAGGTTGTCCGGACGCGTTGCTTCAGGTGTGTTGGTGGGCTTAGAATTGCGCAAGGGGAACTGTCCCGCTGTTGCCGCGATCATTTCAGACGTCGGACTTTTCGAAGTATCTCTGTCCATTTGCCACCGGGCCAAAGATATGGCTTGGCGCACCCATCGGGATTTGTGGACGGGTGCAGGTATCCTGGTCGCCCCGCTCCGACCGCGCGATGCGTTTAGACTGTTCAGAATGCTCTCAGCCTTTTCGACGGTGTTTTGGAACATGCTGCATAAGTTTTGCGTGAAGAACGGCTGTACGGTGTGGGAAAAAACGGTGTTCTTCTTTCTCCGCCTGACAGTCCTGCTTCCCTGGTTTCGGGGTGCTAAACTTGCTAGAGTCTATCTGTCGGAAGGGGCTGCACGCTCAGCTGCCGGGTGCGAACAGGCTACCGGCGATCTTCGAGTTGATCTCCTGCTCAGGCGCGTTTCTGAGTGCTTAGCCGGCCGCTTGGTGACTTTTCCTGAACTGGTTTCGCACCACCCAGTTGTTCCGGATGGATTCGGTAAGCTCCATGTGAGGGCTGCTGTCGATGCACTGTCTCTGCTCGGACTTGTTGAGATGATTCCGGGGATTGCCTCTCGATGGCCGGGCCTCGGTCGTTGTTCTAGGTGCGGGTCAACGAGGGAACTGTATTGCGTCGGATCGTGTGCTATATGCGGTTCAGCCTGCGTCAGATGTACCCGCTGCAGCTCGCTCGGGCCCATGACTTCTTGCACCTGGCTTTTTCACATGCCGATTGAACGCGCACAGTGTATTCAGCAATCGGAACAAGTAGATGTGATACCACAGATTCCGTTTCCGTTGACCAAGACACAGAAACGGGCCTCTGAGCGTGTCTGCAGATTTCTAGAGAGTTCCGATTCATGGCAGTTTCTTGTCTGGGCCGTTTGTGGAGCCGGCAAAACCGAAGTCGTCTGTGACGCAATTGCTGCAGCGCTCAGACTGGGCGGCACTGTACTGTATGTAGTACCTCGGCAAACGCTCGCCAGTGAGTTGTACTTGCGACTGGCCGGTTATTTTCCGTCTATACAGATCGGACTGCGCACGGGCAGCAAAAGGGTCGGACCGACGGATGCCAAGTTGACAGTGTGTACAGCACATCAGACGCTCAGGTTGAAGCATCTGGCCGACCTAGTTATATTTGACGAGATCGACGCGTACCCCTGCCAGCCCGGCAGCTATCTCGAACGGGCAGTTGAAAGAAGCGTTCGGCCGAAAGGCAAGATAGTCTATCTTACCGCAACACCCGATGGCTCCTTGTTTGAAAGAGTTCGCACCGGCAAACTGCCCTTTGCTCTCATTCCCGAACGACACCACGGAAGGCCGATTCCCGTGCCTCAGATAGTTATCGTTTCATGTAGACGAAAGTCGGGGTCTTTTAAGATCGATGCGAGAGTCGACAGGGCTCTACGGAGGGATTGTTTGATAGGCAAAGTGCTGTACAGAAGTCCAACTCGTGCGATGCACAGAATCCCGTGCGGGCTGGACGGAACTAACCCGGCCGTCACTACGTCCTTGTTAAAAGCGGAGATTTGCTTACTGTGCCTGGCAGCATCTTTGTCGCCCGCACTCCTGTTTGTACCAACAATCGGCTTGGTTGAGAAATATAGGAATGCGCTCAAAAGCGAGTCAATGAACTGCTGGAAAGGCATTGCCTGGGGATTCTGCTGCTCTAGATTGCCCGGAAACGACGAGGTTGTTAGTAGGCTTAGGAATGGCGAGATTGACTGCATCGTAACAACCACGGTGCTGGAACGCGGCATCACTGTTCCGCGAGTAAACGTCATTGTCGCGGGAGCAGACTCTCCTGTTTTTGACGAGCGGTCCCTCGTTCAAATGGCCGGGAGAGCCGGTCGTTCCCCAGACTGCCCAACCGGAACGGTGGTGTTTATGGTGGAACGTGTCACGAGACAAGTGGAGCGAGCGATTCGCATGATCGAGTTTATGAATGAGAGGATCAGGACATGATTGCCGCTCTCCTACAGTCGGTCCGCAGGTGTGGCCTGTGCGGCGAAAACTTCCTCGATGAAATCCCTTGCGACATCTGCTCGCAATGCTGGGAACGTTTGCCTATATATAGCGGGCCGGTGTGCGTAGTTTGTGGCAAGCCCTTTCCTCTGGCGGGTGCGGGCAAGAGTGGCTTGGATAGGGTACAGTTCCATTGTAGCGATTGCTGCACGCGCATAACCTACTTTGACGGATGCACCTATATAGGACTATACTCAGGCTATCTAAAAAAGATGATTTACGACCTAAAGTACAGGAGATTTGCCGACGTTGGAGCCTGCCTTGGCCGGATTCTTGCAGATTCAATACTCGAGAAGCCCTGGCGCCTGCGCAGGTCTGTCATTGTGCCTGTGCCCCTGCATCTGCGGAAGTTAGAAGAGCGGGGTTATAACCAGGCCGAGGTAATCGCACGAGGTTTGTCTCAGGCGTTGTCTGTTCCTCTAGTTACAACTGCGGTTATCCGGACAAAGGAGACTGCGGATCAAAAACGTCTGAGGGCCGCAGATCGAGCAAAGAATGTTCTCGGCGCTTTTCGCGTAGCGGCACCGCACGCAATTGCCTGCAGAGACGTTATTCTGGTCGATGACGTGATGACTACCGGATCAACGTTGAACGAGGCAGCCAAGACGGTTAAATCCGCGGGAGCCCACAGAGTATTTGCTGCGGTTGCGGCTACCGGGGTAGGTTGTCCGTGCAAGCTGCACGGATAGAGGGGGAGGATACGGCCTGCAGGAGTTGAATAGACTAACTGTGGCTTTGTGTGTCAGTAGAAGGGGGCTCTTAAGTGTTTGGTCAAGCATCAAATGAGTGGCATTCGTTGAAGTTGTGTGACGTACTAAGTATTCTCAACACGGATCGCCACAGAGGACTTACTGCAGATCAGGTTGCTGCTGCCAAGAAACGATTTGGACCCAATCAGCTCGAAGAGCACGCCGGGCCGAGCATTCTTGAGTTGTTTTTCGCACAACTTAAGGAGTTTCTTATCCTGTTGCTCATCGGTGCGGCCATAATCTCAGCGCTTGTTGGCGAGATAGTGGACGCCATAGTTATTTTGGCAATCATTGTGCTGAGCGCTGTGTCCGGGGTGGTCCAAGAGCTTAAGGCCGAAAAGTCGATTCAGGCACTTAAAAAGCTGAGCATATCTAAAGCTCGAGTCATCCGTGACTGTACCGAGCATCTAGTAGACGCGACGGATCTTGTTCCCGGCGACATCATCTTGCTCGAATCGGGGGATAGGGTACCCGCGGACGCCAGGCTGATCGAAGCCGTTGAGGTCCGGACCGATGAATCACTTCTTACAGGCGAGTCAACAGCTGTAGAGAAGAGGGCGGTAGATGGTTTGCCGACAGATGTGCCCTTGGGTGATAGGGTAAATATGGTGTACTCTTCTACGATCGTTCTCACCGGCAGGGCGGTTGCAGTTGTCACGAGTACGGGTATGAATTCGGAGGTCGGCAAGATAGCCGGAATGATGATAGGTGTGGAACAGGAAGAGACTCCTCTGCAGCGCAGATTGGGCCAGCTGGGCAAGATCCTCGGGTTTGCGGGTGTTGGTTTGTGTGCAGTGATCTTCATCATCGGAGTGCTGCGGGGAATGGATGTTTTTGAGATGTTTATGACTGCAATCAGCCTCGCAGTTGCTGCGGTACCCGAGGGGCTGCCTGCCATAGTCACAGTAGTGCTGGCTCTCGGCGTTCAGAGGATGAGCAAAGAAAATGCAATTATACGGCGTTTGTCCGCTGTCGAAACCCTCGGTTCCGCGACCGTGATTTGTTCCGACAAGACCGGCACTTTGACCCAAAACAGAATGACGGTTCGCAGGCTGGTCACTGCTGAGGGCGCAATTGATTTGGAGAACGATGGGCTGGTATTGCCTTGCGGTGCACTAGGATCTCCTGAGACTATTAGTAGTGCGACGAGAACGCTTGTCGAAGCGTCGGTATTGTGTAACAACTCGTCACTTGAGCCTCAAGAGAATCCAGACCAACCTTTCAAGGTTCTCGGAGATCCTACGGAAGGAGCTCTACTGCTTCTGGGCATTAAGTATGGCGTTGACAGAGACGAGCTTATAAAGAGTGCCCCTAGAGTCGGAGAGATTCCGTTCGACTCTGACCGAAAACGCATGACGACTATACACATCAAGGATGGGCAAGCAATTGCCTACGTAAAAGGTGCCTTTGATTCAGTCCTACATTTGGCGAGCACATATAGATGCGGCGAAAAGTCCTTGCCGTTGGATGATAGGGCAAGACAATTCTGGATCAATGCAAATGATGAGTTGGCCGGCCTAGGCATGCGGGTGCTTGCGGTTGCGGTGAAGCGGTTGGAGGATTTTGATCCTTCTAGAGGCGTCGCAGATCCGAACGAGATAGAAACATCGCTTGAGCTCGTTGGCTTGGTCGCTATGATGGATCCTCCACGGGATGAGGTAAAGGCCGCTGTGGAGCGGTGCAAGCAGGCCGGAATCGTTCCAGTAATGATTACGGGCGACCACATAGCAACTGCTACAGCCATTGCCAGAGAACTTGGGATTCTCGATGACTCCGGCGAGGCTCTGAGTGGGATGGAACTCGACGCCATGGATGATGAGGAGTTTACTCGCAATGTCAAGCGATATAGGGTGTACGCCCGCGTTTCGCCTAGTCACAAACTTCGCATTGTCAACGCCCTCCAGGAGAACGGCGAACTGGTCGCCATGACCGGCGATGGTGTCAACGATGCACCTGCACTCAAGAAGGCAGACATTGGAGTGGCAATGGGGATCACGGGCACGGATGTCTCTAAGGAAGCTGCCGATATGGTTCTTGCCGACGACAATTTCGCGACGATAGTCAAGGCAGTGGAGCAGGGCAGGATCATATTTGACAATATCCGGAAGGCCATTTACTATTTAGTGTCGTGCAACGTTGGAGAACTGGTTACTATCTTCATTGCGATCGCCGGTGGGCTAGCGCGTCCGCTTGAGGCCATTCAGATCTTGTGGGTTAACCTGGTGACTGATGGTCCGCCTGCGCTCGCTATGGGCTCCGAGAAGGGCGACGAGAGCACTATGCGCCGGCCCGCGCGTGACCCGAAGGAAGGAGTTTTCAATCGAGAGGGCGCAGTTACTACGGCAATTTACGGCGTGATCATTGGGGTGCTCACGCTGCTCGCGTACATTCTCGGTAGCAGGAATATGAGCCCAGAGGCTGAAGGCGTCGGCAGAACAATGGCCTTTGGAGTTCTCGTCTTCTCTCAGCTGCTTCACGCTTTTAATGTGCGCTGCGGCATTGCGTCGGTGTTGCGATACCCGCTGAATAACCGAGCCTTGTTTTTATCATTAACCGCCTCGGCTGTTCTCCAAGTTGTGGTTATGTTTTGGCCCCCTCTAATGAGAGTCTTTAAGGTTCAGGCGCTGACCGGCGCTCAGTGGATGACAGTGTTCGGACTCGCGGTTTTGATCATTCCTGCGGCAGAAGTTGTTAAAGCCGCATTGCGACAATGGGGATCGCAACCCGGAGGAAGAGCATAGAAGTCAGGATCCTCGTTTGAATCCGATCACGTTAGGACGAGAAAGGAGTTGGCTTTCATGGCAATCAAAGTCAGTGGGCACAATGTGGACGTTACACCGGCTCTAAGGGATTATGCTGAGAAGAAACTTCAGAAGGTGCAGAAGTTCTTCGGGGATCGTCCGGTTGAGACAGAGGTAGTTCTGAAGATTCAGCGTGAACAGCATGTGGCGGATATCACCATTCAAGTAGGCGCACTTCTCGTCCGCGGCCAGGGAAGGACCGATGACATGTACGCATCCATAAATATGGCAGTAGACAGAATTGAACGGCAGATACGCAAATATAAGACAAGGATTAACAGACGCATGCGCAAGCTCGGTGAGCAGGCCATCGCGGAAGTGTCCAGCGGGTCCGATGAATCCCAGGAGGTTGAAGAGGAAGATAGAGTTGTCAAGACTAAGAGGTTTGATGTGAAACCGATGTCTGTGGATGAAGCTATAATGCAGATGGAACTCCTCGACCATGACTTCTTTGTCTTTCGTGACGACACCACGGGAGAGGTCAGCGTCGTATATCGCAGAAAGGATGGTAACTACGGGTTAATACAGCCGGAAGCCCGTTAGTTCAGCGATATGGCAAATCGGGCCAACAAGAGACGCGTGAACCCGCGTCTCTTGTTCACATTGCGTGCTTGGCTTGAGGTACTTGCGCCTGAATGATATACTTGTTCTGCACGCGGTACGCTGCTATTAGAACAGCTAGATGGCGGTTTCTGCTGTGAGCACGAGAAGGGGCGAGCAAATGCTTGGTTTTGTGAAGCGTCTATTTGACAACAGTACCAGAACTCTCAACCGTCTGGGGGCTATTGTTAAGAAGATCAATGAGCTTGAGCAGTCAATCTCTAGCCTCTCAGATAGGGATTTGGCTGCGAAAACCCAGGAGTTTCGGCAGCGCTACTCCAATGGTGAGACTTTGGATGATCTGCTCCCAGAGGTGTTTGCTGTAGTTCGCGAGGCCGGCAGCCGGCGTCTCGGGCTCTGGCAGGTTTTTGATCCAGAATTCGAATTCGATCCTACTATATTGAGCCCCGAATGCCAGGAAGAGTATGCCAGGGCAAGAGACGCACTCGCGTCCGGCCAGCCACAGGAGACGATCCATCTCTCGGCTCGCTTTTACAATGAACTGAGATCCTGGCGGCAGGATCCAGATTTCCTGCAAAGGATCTTCGATGTGCAGTTGATCGGTGGAATAGTGCTCCATGAGGGCCGCATAGCCGAGATGAAGACCGGAGAGGGCAAGACTCTGGCCGCTACTTTGCCTGCCTATCTGAACGCGTTAACCGGCAGAGGAGTCCATGTGGTCACCGTTAACGACTATCTGGCCACTCGCGACGCCGAATGGATGGGGCGGATATACCGGTTCTTAGGTATGTCGGTGGGAGTAATAGTTCACGGTCTAACGACGGAAGAAAGGCGCAAAGCATACGCCTGTGACATAACTTACGGAACTAATAACGAATTCGGTTTTGATTATTTGCGAGACAACATGGTGGTTGATCCGCAGGATCTTGTTCAGCGCGAATTGCACTATGCCATAATCGACGAAGTAGATAGCATTCTAATAGACGAGGCCCGAACTCCGCTGATCATATCCGGCAGAGCAGAGAAGTCTACGGATCTTTATCAGCGATTTGCAAGACTGGTACCCCTTCTCAGGCGCGACGTCGACTACACTGTGGACGAGAAGGCGCGCACTGTTGCCGTGACCGAGGAAGGTGTCGCTAAGGTTGAAAAAATCCTCGGAGTTGAAAACCTCTACGATCCTAGCAACATTGAGTATACGCATCATCTGCAACAGGCGCTCAAGGCGCACGCATTAATGAAGCGCGACCGGGACTATGTTGTCAAAGACGGCAAAGTGATAATAGTTGACGAGTTCACAGGTAGGCTGATGTTCGGCAGGCGGTACAGCGGCGGGCTGCACCAGGCGATCGAGGCAAAAGAGGGCGTTAAGGTAGAAGATGAGAACCAAACCCTCGCATCCATAACATTCCAAAACTATTTCAGGATGTACGAAAAGCTGGCAGGGATGACCGGGACCGCAAAGACGGAGGAAGAAGAGTTCAGAAAGATTTACGGCATGGATGTCGTCGTCATACCTACTAACAAGCCGATGATTAGGATCGACTATCCTGACGTTGTCTACAAGACAAAGAAGGCGAAGTTTGAAGCAATCGTCAGAGAGATAGAAGAACTGCACGCACAAGGCCGGCCAATTCTGGTGGGAACGATCTCTATTGAGACATCGGAGATGCTGAGCGACATGCTCCGCAGGCGAGGAATTCCTCATCAGGTTCTCAACGCAAAGTACCATGAAAAAGAAGCAGAGATTATCAAGAAGGCCGGTCAGTATGGAGCGGTTACTATAGCGACAAACATGGCCGGCCGCGGAACAGACATACGCCTCGGCAAAGGCGTTGCTGAACTGGGAGGCCTGCACGTAATCGGCACCGAGAGGCACGAGAGCAGGCGAATAGACAATCAGTTGAGAGGACGATCTGGTCGCCAGGGCGACCCCGGATCCTCACGCTTTTATGTTTCTCTTGAAGACGATCTAATGAGGCTTTTCGGTGGCGAGACGATCAATACCTTTATGGAACGGCTTGGTTGGGATGAAAGCCAACCAATCGAGCATCCATATATTAGCAAGGCAATAGAAAGAGCACAAAAACGTGTCGAGGCCAGAAATTTCGATATCCGCAAGCAGGTTTTGCAGTATGACGACGTAATGAACCAGCAGCGTGAAGCCATATACAGCCGTCGCAGGGCGATCTTGCACGGAAAGGATGTCAGAGACGAGGTTCTCAATATGATCCGGCAAGCTTGCTCTGACTTCGTAGACGAGCATATTCCGGATAGGACTCCTGCGGACGAATGGGATGTTGGTTCGCTGCAAGCCGGTCTCCGCAGCACTCTTGGGATCTCTGTGCCTTCGGAAGTGATTTTGCAGGCTGCTAATCGGGACAACCTGACAAAGCAACTGGAGTCGCTGTTGATCGCTGCTTATGAAGAGAAGGAGCAGGAGATCGGAAAAGAAAACATGCGGCGCCTCGAGAGGCAGGTCATGCTCAGAGCGATCGATCTGAGATGGATGGAACACATGGAGGCCATGGATGACCTGCGAGAAGGAATCGGGCTCAGAGCTTATGCTCAAAGAGATCCTTTGACTGAGTACAGAATCGAATCATTTAGGCTCTTTCAGGAGACGATGGCTGCTATTCGTGAAGACGTTGTCCGCACGTTGCTTCAGATCAGGCTTGTATCTCCCGAGGAGCTTAGGCATCGTGGATACCGAAATGTGGTTGCAAGCCATCCAACTATAGATGGATCATCCGGCCAAGCTGTGCCGCAGCAGCGCAGGGTGAAGAAGATTGGAAGAAATGATCCTTGCCCGTGCGGAAGCGGCAAGAAGTATAAGAAATGCTGCGGCGCGTGATCACAACTTAGCGCGCATCAGGAGGGAGAGAATCAAGTGCTGGATCAGTTGACTGAGCGGCTGACAGAGATGGACAGGACTCTCGAAGAAATGAGGGTTTACCTTTGACATTGACTCGCTTATCAAAGAAGCTGAACAGCTAGAGCGCGAGTCTGCAGAACCCGGTTTTTGGGAAGACCGGGAGGAAGCACAGGCTAAACTTCAAAAGCTCAGCTCTATACGTGCAAGAATACAACGCTGGCAGGATCCGAGGAAGCGGCTCGACGACCTTATGGTGCTCGCCGAACTCGCATCTGAGGAAAATGATAGCACTGTGCTCGGTGAGCTTGAGTCCGGGGTAGCGTCTCTCTCAAGAGATCTCGAGACGCTGCGTCTGGCGACCTTGCTTTCCGGCGAATACGACAAGAATAGCGCTATTCTTTCAATACACCCTGGGGCAGGCGGAACGGAGTCACAGGACTGGGCTCAAATGCTTCTTCGCATGTACACGCGATTTGCAGAGCAGTCTGGATACAAAGTGACCATGCTCGACCTGCTCCCCGGAGATGAGGCCGGTATCAAGAGTGCGACACTCGAGATATCCGGCGAGTACGCTTACGGCTATCTGAGCGCAGAGAAGGGAGTCCATCGACTGGTGCGGATCTCGCCGTTTGACGCCAATGCGCGGCGTCACACTTCATTTGCATCTGTAGATGTGATGCCTGTAATAGAGACGGATGAGGAAGTCAAAATTGACCCTTCCGACCTGCGGATCGATACCTTTAGATCTGGCGGAGCGGGCGGGCAGTATGTGAACAAGACTGATTCGGCAGTTCGGATCACTCACTTGCCTACCGGGATTGTCGTGCAATGCCAGAATGAGCGTTCGCAGCACGCCAACCGTCTGACGGCAATGAAGATCCTTAGGGCGAAGCTGGCAGAACGCAAGCAAGCCGAGCTAGAAGCTAAGCTGAGCGAATTGCGCGGCGAGGTGCGAGATATCGCGTGGGGCAATCAGATTCGGTCGTATGTTTTTCATCCATATAACCTGGTGAAGGATCATCGCACACAGGTCGAAACCAGCAATGTTGCTGGAGTGATGGATGGCGATATATTCATGTTCATCGAAGCTTATCTAAAGTGGAAAGCAAACAAGAACAAGGACGCCAGAAGCTAGCAACCTGGAAAGCCTGGCGTGGAAGGGAGAGGCGGTGAGTCCGCTGCGAGGTCTGCGCAGTCTTTGGTACGCACTGATGGCGCTCGCAGTAATATCTGCTGTCGCCATTGCTTTTGAAAGATGGGCTGATGAGCGGCGATATGTGTCTGTGGAGATCTGCGCAGAGTTTGAGTCAGCCGTCGCACATGTGGCCCAACTCGGATACGACTCGTTACCGGCATATCTGCGCGCTCTGAAAGAATCAGGGGTTGTATCGGTTGGAGTGAACGAACAGACCTTCGCCGGTCTTGCCGAGGAGAGAGGAGTCCTTGTTCTTACAGGTCGCGAACTGTTGGCCCGCGATGCACTCACTCCGGTGCAGTATCCTCCGGTGCGAGAGTTGCTTGACCGCGGGAGGATCGCTCGGGACAACATATACATCATCCCGGGAGATCGTGAGTTCGAGTCGCTGTTGAAAGCTGCACTGCTCAGGGATTTCGGTCCGACTGCCGCAGTAAGGTTTCACACGGCCGGCGGTGTGTCTGCTATCGAGGTCTCCGGTGACGGGCTTACTGTCCAGCGGCTCCAGGAAAGCAGGTTTGGACTTCCCCGCGAAGACGTGCAGGTTGTCTTGGACGCAGGCTTGAGGGTTGTTCCTAGGTTTACTAATCCAAGGTTAGCCTCACCCGAAGCTATAGATGAGGTCCTTTCCGGTTTGTCCAGCGTAGGGGAGTGCAGCACCGTAATATTCTCAGGATCGGAGGTGCTTGGATATCCGGACAATCTCGATTACACAGCTTTGCGCTTCGCTGAATTGGGCATTTCTCCTGGACTTGTGGAGTTCGCTGTTCAGGAAGGCAGCAAGCACCTTGCTAAGCTTTTGAACTATGGGGTCGTTAGAGTCCACAGCATTACTCCTTCTGAGTACCCTACCTTGTCAGCCGAAGAGGCATTTGACAGACTGGTTCGAGCTGTGTCTGAACGCAATATCCGGTTGCTATATCTGAGGCCGCATCTCATAGAAGGCCTGCTAAGCGATGGGGATGCCTTGGGATTCATAAATTCTCTAAGACACCGTCTAGAGTCAGAAGGATTTGTTATCGGGCCCGCTCGCCCGTTCCCGAGGTTTTCGCCGTCCATTCAGGAGCCATTGCTTCCGGTGATGGTCCTGGGAGCTATTGCACTAGGTCTGTCAGTAATTCTCTTTGTCTACCCTATGTCGGTAATGCCTCAGCTGGCGTTAGCTCTAGTTGCAGGTCTCGCGGCTTTGGCGATCGCATCCGTGGACAAGCTTTTAGCACGGCTGTTACTGTCACTAGGTGTCGCAGTCGTGGTGCCGGCCGTGGCAATTGTGGTATCAGTGAGGCGAGTTCGATGGATCTACAGGCAGGCCGCACGCGGACCGGTAGCGTCTGCTATTCGCGGCTGGCTGATGGCGCTGTGTGTGTCGGTTGCCGGGGGAGTTGTAGTAGCAGCTATATTATCGGATAGATCTTTCTTTTCAAAAGTGACGCAATTTCTGGGCGTAAAAGCTTCGCACACATTGCCGTTTGTGCTGGCGGGCGGGTTGCTGTGGTGGGATAGATATGGGAGTGACTTTGCTAGCGGCCGCATGAATGTTCTAAAGCGGATTCAGACTGGTCTTTCCGCCCCAATTCGTCTGTGGCACTTGGTTGTCGCGGCGGCGGCAGCAGTGGGATTCGTGATATACTTGGGGAGAACTGGCAATACTTTTGTCGTCGACATTCCTGCATTCGACCGCTGGCTCAGAGATTTGTTTGAGACTTATCTTCCGGTCAGGCCGAGGACCAAAGAAGTGTTTATTGGTCATCCGGCACTTATTGTTTCCCTCTACACCTATGCGAGATCCAAAGGTCGTTGTCTCTACGCTCTGGCCGGAGTGTTAGTGGGAACCATAGGACCGATTTCTATCATCAACTCGTTTGCTCACTTGCATACTCCGCTAGCTGTAACTGTTATGCGAGTGTTTTTGGGTGCTGTCTTGAGCTTGCCGGTGGGACTGTTTGGTGTATGGGTCGCCAACGTTCTACTCAGACACAGTCTCTTTGAGTCGGGATCCGCCCGTGCTGCCGGCGGCGGATCTGACGATTCGGAGGTTTGCCGATGGTCCGAGCCATGATACTTGGATACTACGGATACGGCAACGTAGGCGACGAAGCCATTTTAGGTGAGCTGGTGAAATGGCTTCAAGAAACCGATCTTGTCGACGAGATAGTTGTCTTGTCGGCGAATCCGCGGCTTACGTCAGCTCGCCTAAACGTCAGGGCGATCCATAGGTACCGTCTCGACTTGATCTCTAAAGAGCTGATTCGCAGCAGCGTACTCGTTGGCGGGGGCGGGAGCCTCATTCAGGATCAGACCTCCGTAAGAAGCTCTTTGTACTATTTGTCGATATTGGCTGCGGCTATCTTGCTCAAGCGAAAAGTTGCTGTTGTGGGCCAGGGAATCGGCCCCCTCAATAGTGGTTTGGTAAGAAAGCTTGCTCGAGCAGTTTTCACGGCTGCCGACTACGTTTCTCTCCGAGATCAAGGTTCGATTGAGATGCTGAAAGAGATTGGCGTGCCGGAAAAACGCGTCCGGTTGACCGCAGACTTAGCTTTCTTGAGCCAGCGGGCGGGACTGCGGTTGACCGATCCTGCAGTCGCGGAGAGGGGACCGATTGTTCTTGTAGTACCTCATGGCCGTGCCTCCGGTGCGCAGTCTAATTGGCCTGCGACGGTCATTCAAACGCTCGAGGGGTTCTTAAGGAACAGATCTTATCAGGATTTGGTTGTTACAGCTTTTCAGCGAGGCGACTCGGTCCGGCTTGCAGACGGAGCAATCCTATATCCCCCGGCTGCCAGTCCCGAAAGTGCCGATCAACTCGTGCGCAGTGCTTCCGTGGTTATAAGCGCTAGGCTCCATGGCCTTATTCTCGCAGTCAGGGCGGGCGTTCCCTGTATTGCCGTTGGATCCGATCCAAAGATCCGTCATTTTGCGCGCGAAGCCGGACTTCCCTGGATTGACCCTGCTTCGCCTCCCTCGGCTGTCGCCGATGCCGTGCTCGACCGCGTACAGGCTGTTCTTGGAAATTACGCTGCGGTATCAGAGTCGGTGAAACTTTCGTCCGAGAAGATGCGCGAGAGGGCTGAGGCAGGTATGGCCGGGTTGTATTCCTTGCTTAAAAGTCTGCGATGAGTTTTTGATCGGGTGTGAGAGGTTGAGAAATGGATAAAAGCGTCGAGATCCTCGGAGTGAGAATTGACGCTGTAGATGCGAGAGAAGCTCTAGATATCGCAGTTCGTTTGGCACAAGCTGATCGGCCATCCTACATAGTGACTCCGAATGCTGAGATTGTGGTTGCAAGCAGGAGTCACAGTGATTTGAAGCACGCGTTGGCCTGTGCTGAGCTGGCCGTTGGTGATGGAGTGGGCGTGCTGTGGGCCTCGAGGGTGCTGCGCAGGCCATTGCCGGAGAAGGTCAACGGCATAGATTTGATGCTCGCTCTTTTGAAAGAGGCACGCGCTCGATCCCTGCGCGTCTATCTCCTTGGGGCCAGTAGCGAAGTGGTTACTCTAGCTGCGAGGAGAATTCGCGCTGAGATGGGAGTCGACGTGGTTGGTTTTCATCACGGATACTTCTCCGATTCTGAGGATGTTGACGTTTTTCGATCAATCTGCGCAGCTGAGCCGGATATCATATTTGTTGGAATGGGAAGCCCGCGACAGGAATTGTGGATGTACAGGCACGTGCAGATTCTTCGACGCGGGGTTATGATGGGGGTGGGTGGGAGCTTTGACGTCATTTCCGGTGCTAAGACTCGAGCTCCCCTTAAGATGCAACAGCTCGGATTGGAGTGGTTGTACCGTCTCATAAAGGAGCCATCCCGGATCCGGCGCATCGCAGCTCTTCCGAAGTTCGTAGCACTCGTGTTGCTTTCAAGGCTGCGCGAAGTCTTAGAGGTGTCAACAAGTTGAAAACAGGAATTTTTGACAGTTTCAGAAAAGTCGTTGCTGCTCGCTGGTTAAGAATACTCATAGACTACTTATTCATCACAATTGGCGGAGTAATCACCGCGGTAGCGTTGGACGCTTTTTTGATCCCAGGCAGAATTGCAGCGGGCGGTGTAAGTGGTCTGGCTACTATCGTTTACCATCTGATGGGTGTACCTGTTGGAGTTACGATGCTGGCAGTCAATATACCGCTGATCATAGCAGCACTTGTAGCTATTAGCCCTGCTTTCGGAGCTAGAACCGTTTACGGTTCAATACTTGTTTCGGTTGCAGTTGAAGCTCTAAAACCAGTCGTGCCGGTTATAACCCGTGACTTGATGCTGGCATCTGTGTATGGAGGAGCTCTTGCGGGTATCGGAATGGGCCTAGCCTTTCGTCACGGCGGAAGCACAGGTGGGACCGATCTGGCTGCCGGTCTTCTCAACAGGTTTACGCATCTCTCCGTCGGCCGTTCGCTGCTGGTAATAGACTTTGTTGTTGTCAGCCTTGCCGGTGTAGTGTTTAACGCAGAGCTGGCGCTGTACGCTTTGGTGTCCTTATTCGTCACCTCAAAAGCAATTGACCTGGTTCAGGAAGGCTTTGGCTATGCAAAGACTGCGATTATAATCTCTGATAAGGCGGACACAATCGCCTCGGCAATACTGACTCGTATGGCTCGAGGTGTGACGGGCCTCAAGGGAGTCGGCAAGTACTCCGGCCGTGAGCGTGAAGTACTCATGTGTGTTGTCTCTCGCGGCGAAATAACTCAGTTGAAGAATCTGGTTCGGGAGCTGGACAAGAACGCGTTCATGACCATATCCGACACGTACGAAGTGTTAGGCGAAGGCTTTAAGGAGTGAGTGCTCGTCGCAGCTTTGAGGTGATCGCGTTTGATTCGGACTATCCATCTCTGTAAGACATATGCGAACAACGTTCGCGGCCTCGACGACGTGAGCCTGCGAATCAGGCAGGGCGAGTTTGTGTTTGTGATGGGCAAGAGCGGTGCCGGCAAATCTACACTGCTCGGCATTTTGTCCGGTCTGGTTAAGCCAACTTCGGGCGAAGTCTTTGTTCACGGTCGAAATATGAGTCGGGCAACTTTCAACACGCTCGCGCGCTTGAGAAGACAGATGGGTTTGGTTGTTCAAGACTTGAAACTGCTGGAACGCTGGACCGTATATGAGAACGTAGCATTCGCAATGCGCGTGTTGGACTACAAGAAAGACCAGATCGAACGGAGAGTGCCTGCAGTCATAGCCAGTGTCGGACTGGCAGGTCGTGAGAACGCTTACCCCGGCGAACTTTCAGGTGGCGAGAGGCAACGAGTTGCTATAGCTCGGGCTATTGTCAATGAACCCATGACGATTCTAGCAGACGAGCCCGTTGGCAATCTCGATCTGGCTACAGCAGAGAGCATCCTGCAGATATTTGATGCCATCAACGCGCGCGGTACCACGGTCGTGGTTGCCACCCACAATGAAGAGGTCGTGAAGAAGCGGAGCTATCGAGTTATCTATCTTGAACGCGGCAGAGTTCGCCTGGACACAGGGTCGAGCTGGTCATGGGGTGAATTGCAGTGAGGCTCACGACGTTTCGCTTCCTCTGGTCGCAGGCGTGGTTCAACGTTAGACGGAGCCTGAGCCCGAGTGCAGCGACTGTGATAGTGATAGCTTTAATCGTACTTGGCTCGTTGTTGGCGGTGATCCGGAACACACAATCGGTGAGCAGAGACCTAGTTATGAGTTTTCAGGTGGTGGCGTACATGAAGGCAGACTCCTCGGCCCAAGACACTGCAAACGCTGCCGCAGGCATCTCTGCAATCCCAGGAGTAGTCGCAGTAAGTGTTAGAACTAAGGAGGAGGAACTAGACCGGCTGCTAGTCAGATTTCCCGAATACAGGCAGGTCATATCCCATCTCGAGGTTAATCCGCTTGTAGACGTCATAGTCATTGACTTAGATGACCCGTCCCGTGCTGCGAATGTGTCCATGCTGGTTTCGCAGATAGAAGAAGTGGATGAGGTGGTCTACGGGACGGAGGCTGCGGAACGGCTAGCGGCGTTTTCCGCGGGGCTGCGCCTCCTTTCGGTGTTCGGAACCGCATTCCTAATCGTTGCTGTTTCGCTTGTCGTCGGCAATGTGGTAGGACTGACAGTTGAGTATAGAACACCGGAGATTGAAGTTGCATCTTTAGTAGGTGCAACTGCCTGGTTTATTAGGTTGCCTTTCATTCTGGAGGCTCTGTTTCTCGGCATAATGTCATGGTTGGCAAGTGCTTCAGTTGTCGGTTTGCTCTACATACCGGTTGTACGATTTTTCCAAAAGATGATGCCGTTTGTAACGTTTGCAGGGACTTTTAAAGACGTGGCGGTCATATGTCTACAGATGCTCATTATTTCCGTGATTTCTTCGCAAATAGCAACTCTAGTAGCCCTCGAGCGGGCTATGGCTTCTCTGCGCAAGAGGTGACTGCGGATGCAGCGAACTGCGCGTAGACCGCTCTTGACGGGGACCCAGGCTGTTAGAAGGGCCGGGTGGCTTGTTGCACTTATTGCACTTGTGGTACAATTGTTGCAGGTAATGCCGGTTTGTGCAGGAGTTTTGGATGAAGCTCAAGAAGCGCTTGCCGAGTTAGCTAGACGGGCTGTTTTGATTAGAGAGTCCGTCAGCCGAAGCAGGCAACAAGAGACCGAACAGGCCAGCCTATTGCTGGAGAAGGAGAGACAGTTACGGAGAGAGCAGAGAGAACTGCAGAGATTGGCGGATGAAGTTTCCAAGCTTGAGTCCGAGATCGTGAGTTTGAAGCGAATGCTCTCGCAGCAGGAGGATGACGCGAAACAGCTTGCAACGTTGCTTGACAACACGCGAGAGTCTATAGAGACGCAGCTGCGGTACTTGCAGAGGCATGTGAGAGCGGAAGATTTCCTCCCTTTCTTTATGCCCGATTCCCTGACCGAGGCAGCCATAGTCGGCAGATCGTTTGATCAGGTACTGCGTTTGACCAACCGGCTTGCGAATGATTATCTGGAAGAACTCAGCAGGTTGCGGGAAAAGCGCAGCGAGCTGGTGCGCACTATGTCTGAGCTCGAGGCTAGGCAGTCTGAGTTGAATGGAGTTAGGGAAATGCAGGAGGTAAAAGTAGCGCAGCTCAAGAGCAGCGTAGAAGCGATCAGCGCCGAGTTGGAGCAAACCCGTGGCAATGTAGCCGATTTAGAAACCGTGCTGAACCGGATTGAAGAGAGGAGAGCCGAGCTGCAGGCGCTCATTGAGAAAGAGGAGCGCGAAGCTGCGGAGCGAGCGCGGGAGGAGAATGAGAACTGGGTAGGCTCGTTCTTGTGGCCCGTCTCCGGCACAGTTAGAGCTCGGAGCGACGCCGGGAAGGAGCATGATGAGACTAATCCGGGCATAGACATTGAGGCAGGGGACGGTGCCAAAGTGGTGGCTTCGAAGTCCGGGCAAGTCGTCTTGTCTGGGTGGGTTGAGGGTCACGGCAATACTGTTGTCATCAACCACGGCGGCGGCTATTCCAGTGTGTATTCCCGTTGTCGCAGCTTAATGGTAGCAGTCGGTGATTTCGTCATTGCCGGAGAGGTAATTGCGGAGATCGGCTCGGATTCCGGTTCGCCACCATGCTTGCATTTTGAGATACGCAAGAACGGTGTTCCAGTGGAGACACTTCAGTACCTTGTTGAGAACTGACCTCAGACGAAGGGTGTTGAGTGCATTTGTTTAACCGGGTAACGGCCGTGTGGAGACATATACTCTCTGTCCTTGTTATCGTTTGCGTTGTGCTTGCATTTGACGGCCATGCAAGCAATGGGGACGAAGACTTGCTTCATTCCGATCTGGGAACCGCATTGGAGATCGCACTTCTGGTTCGCCTCTGGTATGTTGAGCCGGTAAAGGTGTCTGATTTGCTGGCTGCTTACATGACTACCGATACCATTGAGGGTATGCTAGAAAGCCTGGGAGACCAGTATACTCGGTACATGGACCATGAGGCTTACCAAGCGTATACTGAGGACGTTACCGGAACGTACAGCGGTATAGGCATACACGTAGGCCTCCGAAACGGGCGTACTACAGTTATCGCGCCTATGCCCGACACTCCGGCCATGCGTGCAGGACTGGCACCCGGTGATGTGATTTTAGCGATCGACGGCAAGTCGACTGAGAATATGTCGCTGGAAGAGGCAGTCTCGCTCATGAAAGGACCCGAGGCGACGCGCGTTGTCTTGACCATCCAGCGTGGGGATGAACCTCCGCGAGACGTAGAGATCGTGCGTGCACAGATAACGGTTCCTGTTGTAGACTATCGAATGATCGAAGACGGCATAGGTTATCTCGGTCTGGTTATGTTTTCTGCCGATACGGTAGAACAGACCAAACGAGCGTTGGATGACTTGATCTCCCAAGGAGCAGAGGGAATAGTGCTTGACCTGCGGTGGAACGGCGGCGGGCTGTTCGATCAGGCAGTTCAGGTTGCGAGTATGTTTGTGGACGACGGCCCGATTGTCTATAGAGTTGGCAGGGACGGAATTCGCAATACGTACCTAAGGAGTCCTGAGGTGCCCATTTACGACCTGCCCGTTGTAGTCTTGGTAAACGAGTGGAGCGCCAGCTCCGCAGAGATAGTTGCCGGTGCACTCAAGGACAGGAATCGCGCGTACCTGGTTGGCACCCAGACGTTTGGAAAGGGTGTGGTGCAGGGAGTATTTCCTTTGAGCAACGGCGGTGCCTTGTCCTTAACTACCGATAGATATCTTACTGCAGCGGGTCATTCGATCCACGAAGTAGGCATTGCTCCAGACTTTGTAGTCGAACTGCCTGAAGCTCCGCTCCAGGAGACATCGCCGCAGCCTGTGCCTTCAAACCCAGATCAAGTGCAATCAGCTGAAGACGGGACTGTCGATACAGAGGCAACTGACGGCGGGGCGGCAGGGGATGGTGAAATCGAGAACGCAGTGGTAGAAGACACTCAGTTGATCAGGGCTGTTGAGATCCTGCGATCTATTCTCGCAGGTGAGGAGCTCCCCGCAGCCAGCTAGCCCGGCGACGATCTGGGTTGCAATTGTGCGTGGGCTATGGTTTAATGGGTTTCTGGAGTGATTGCCGTGTTCCCAATCAGAGATGTCATTCGACTTCTACTCGAAGCAGTGCCGTTGATTCTGCAGCATCCGCTGTTTTGGTTGCTGACAGCTATAGTGTTCTACCAGTACTCCAGAATGGTGAACATTGAGAGGCGCCTGTACGGCACCTCTAGGCATGATGCACTTGGGTCTACTCTCGCATCCCTGGTTTTCGGTGTGGGGATAGGGTTCTTTGGAAGTTTGACTCTGGTTATCATCGGGCCGATTGCCAACGACGCCGGTATACTCTACGTCTGGCCGCTGGCAATTCTGTTGATGCTTGTTTGCCCTAGATTGCTCTGTTTTGCCTACGCAGGTGGCATCTTGTCTTTGGCCAGCCTGGTGTTTGGTGTGCCGAAGATAGGCGTTTCTCAGTTGCTCACTATTGTTGCAGTTCTTCACATGGTCGAGAGCGTGCTCATCTGGATAGACGGTTACTATGGAGCAATTCCCGGGTTCTTCCGGCTGCCGGATGGACAGTTTACCGGCGGGTATATGCTTCAACGCTTTTGGGTAGTGCCTCTGAGTCTTGTGTGGGCGATTCCACTGAGCGACGCCTTGTCTGTTGAAAGCGCAGTTCAGATGCCTGAGTGGTGGCCGTTGATACGTGCCGGTATCGATCGTTATCTAGAGACTTCGTACGCGTTGACTGTGGTTCCGATACCGGTAGTTCTCGGCTACGGAGATTTCTCGTTCACTAGGATGCCTCACAAGAAGGTCCAGTTCACAGCGGGAGTTTCATTTGCCTATAGCCTGATACTGTTGGCTTTGTCCATCCTCGCAGATAGATTCTCCGCGTTCGCGTATGCTGCGGCTTTATTTGCTCCTGTTGGGCATGAATTGGTGGTGTATCTGGGCAGGCACGTCGAGAACATGCGTGATGCATTGTTCTCATTGCCTAGGCGCGGCGTCAGGGTCTTGGACGTCTTATCTAAGTCTCAGTCGTTTGAAAAGGGCGTCAGAGCCGGTGATGTTATACTGGCAGTGAACGGAGTTCAGGTCAGTAATGTTGAGTCGATTCGGAGAGCCTTGATGCTTCAGGGCGGTATAATAGATATGGATCTGTTGAGCATGGCTGAGGGCACTGCCAGGAACCCAACTCAGCTGCGTGTGCGGTTGAATGCATCGGATCAGGACTCGGCGCTCGGAATTCTCCTGTTGCCTACTCCCGGGGAAGCGCCTTATATCACTTTGAACAACAACGATGGATTGATAGACAAGCTTAAGGACCTTTTGAACCGGGTGTTGCGAACAGGAGGAAGAATAGATTGACAAATCGTTGGTCTCAGGCAGGTATACTCGTGCTGGTTTCAGCGCTGGGCCTCCTAGTTGGGATGTTGGCCATTTTTTATGTCGATCACAAAGCCCAGGCTCCCGGTGCTCCGGTCGATACCGAATCCTCGGGTCTTCCTTTAGACACCCCGGTTGATGAGTCGCCGGTGTCGAGCGAGGTTGTTGCGTTGGACAAGCCTGTGCCGCCTATGCTGGCAATCATCGTTGACGACTTCGGCTACGGCAGGAGTGGAACCTCGACGATTTTGGAGTTGCCTTACCCGTTGACGTTGTCTGTTTTGCCGGACCTCAGTATGACCAAGGCCGATTATGAAAGAGCAGTTCGATCCGGCCACCAGGTGATATTGCATCTTCCTATGGAACCCGAGGGCAACGGTGTATCGCCGGGGGAGAGAGCTATCACGGTTGGAATGACCGAGGATGAGATACGACAGACCATAGAGGCATTTCTCGAGCAAGTTCCGGCTGTCGGGGCTGCCAATAATCACATGGGGTCTCGCGCTACCGCCGATGAAGGCGTGATGCGCGTTGTGATTGAGGTCCTGAAGGAGCATGGCATGTACTGGATCGACAGCAGCACTACTCCCGATTCGAAAGGTCCGGACGTTTGCCGTGCGCTTGGCGTTCCGGTCGTCATCAACAACATGTTCCTTGATTGGGAGGTCACTGAGGAGTATATTCAGGATAGACTTCTTGCTGCCGCCGAACGAGCACGCCGGAAGGGATATGCGGTTGCGATTGGTCATGTTTCTCGGATTTTTGCTGATACCTTAGCGGCCGTCTTGCCGAAGATTGCCGGCAGTGGTGTCACTCTGGTTACCGTCGATCAGCTGGTCGACTATTTGGGTTATCGGTATTGAGGATGAGGCTGTGGGGAAGCAAGCAGGTTTTCACCTTGCGCCAGATTGGGTGATCGGGATGAGCGGTGAGTTCAAGCTCGTTGCTTCATACAAGCCTACCGGTGACCAACCGGCCGCTATAGAAGCGTTGGTTGCAGGCATTAACTCCGGAGACAAACATCAAACTCTTTTGGGAGTTACGGGGAGCGGCAAGACATTTACTATTGCCAATGTCATTGAGCGCGTACAGCGGCCGACGTTGGTTATAGCGCACAATAAGACTCTTGCAGCACAGCTCTGCTCTGAGCTGCGCGAGTTCTTCCCGCACAATGCGGTTGAGTATTTCGTCAGTTTGTTCGACTACTACCAGCCGGAAGCCTATATCCCACATACCGACACCTACATTGAGAAGGAAGCAACGATCAACGATGAGATCGATAGACTCAGACACAGGGCTACCAGCTCGCTGTTCGAACGAAGGGATGTAATAATCGTCGCTAGCGTGTCTTGCATCTATGGGTTGGGATCCCCGGAAGAATACCGCAGAATGATGCTTCGAATGAAACGGGGCGACATCATCGACCGGGACAAGATACTGCGCCGGTTGGTCGGAATTCACTATTCGAGAAACAACAGCGGGTACAGGCGCGGCACCTTCCGAGTCAACGGGGATGTCATAGAGATCATTCCGCCCTACGGCGAGTCTGTTGTGCGTGTTGAAATGTTCGGCGACGAGATCGATCGAATTCGCGAGATCGACATGCTTACCGGAGAGATTATCGCCGATCGGGAGGAGATCGGCGTGTATCCCGCATCGCACTATGTCACTACGAGGGAGCGAATCGAGCGCGCAGTGCAGTCGATAGAGGAAGAACTGGAGATGAGGCTTGCAGAGCTGCGCTCACAAGGTAAGCTCATAGAGGCGCAACGGCTCGAACAGCGGACTCGATATGACATAGAGATGCTTCTCGAGACCGGATATTGTCAGGGTATAGAGAATTACGCCAGGCACCTGGACGGTAGAGCACCCGGGGATACTCCTGCGACACTTCTAGACTACTTCCCCGACGACTTCATAGTCGTCATAGACGAATCTCATATGACTATTCCGCAATTGCGCGCAATGTACGCAGGCGATAGGTCGCGCAAAGAGACTTTGGTCAGATACGGGTTTAGGCTGCCATCTGCGCTTGATAACCGCCCGCTCACCTTCGAAGAGTTTCAACGTGCAGTTAACCAGGTGATTTATGTCTCCGCTACTCCTGGAGACTATGAGCTCAAAAAAAGCAGCCGTGTAGTTGAACAGTTGATCAGGCCTACCGGTTTGATCGATCCCGAGGTGGTGGTCAAACCGACTATCGGTCAGATAGACGATCTGATTGCAGAGATCAAGGATACTGTGTCACGTGGATGTCGCGTGCTTGTGACTACACTAACCCGCAAGATGGCGGAAGATCTGACGGACTATTTGACGGACAATGGGATTAGAGTTAAGTACCTGCATTACGAAGTCGACACGTTGGACCGTGTTGAGATAGTGCGAGATCTTAGACTCGGCAAGTTCGATGTTATTGTTGGAATCAACCTGCTTAGAGAGGGGCTCGATATTCCCGAGGTAGAACTTGTAGCCATACTGGATGCGGATAAAGAGGGCTTCCTGAGATCGTCGAGGTCGTTGATTCAGACCATTGGAAGAGCGGCCAGGAATGCTAACGGCAGGGTTATAATGTATGCGGACACGATAACCGATTCCATGCGCACAGCAATTGACGAGACGAATAGAAGGCGTGAGCTGCAGCGCAAGTACAACGAGGAGCACGGCATTGTTCCAAGAACCATTGTCAAGGCGGTCGCCGACAGCATCAGGCATTCAGAACAGAAGGCGGCGTCTGAAGATACGGTGAAGCTTATTGCCGAGAGACTGGGTTACGATCCTTCGGCATTGCGGGAAACAGATATATTGGAGATGATAGATAAGTTGGACGAAAAAATGATGGAAGCTGCAGCAAATCTTGAATTTGAGATTGCCGCCAAACTCAGGGATGAAATCGCGGTGCTTCGTCGGAGGCTTCTTGGCAATGAGTAGGTCCTCAATCATAATCAAGGGAGCTAGACAGCATAATCTGAAAAACATTGATGTCGAGATACCTAGAGATAGACTGGTGGTGATAACCGGCCTATCGGGTTCGGGCAAGTCTTCTCTGGCTTTTGATACGATCTATGCAGAGGGACAGAGAAGATATGTGGAGTCTCTTTCCGCATATGCAAGGCAGTTCTTAGGTCAGATGGACAAGCCTGATGTCGATTACATCGAGGGATTGTCTCCCGCAATTTCCATAGATCAGAAAACTGCCAGCCGAAATCCCAGGTCCACTGTAGGCACTGTTACCGAGATATACGACTATCTCCGGCTTCTTTTTGCACGAATAGGGGTGCCGCATTGTCCGAAGTGCGGCAGAGAGATTTCTCAACAAACGGTCCAGCAGATAGTGGACCAGCTTATGCGTTTGCCGGAGGGATCGCGGATTCAGATACTTTCTCCGGTTGTCAGAGATAGGAAAGGAGAGTATCGCAAGATACTCCAGGATATCCGCAGGGAAGGCTTTGTCCGGGTTAGGGTCGACGGTGAAGTCAGGGATGTTACCGAGTCAATTGAGCTCGATCGCTACAAGATGCACCGGATCGAGATAATCGTTGATAGGATTCGCATTCGCGAAGGCATAGAGGCCAGGTTGGCCGACTCTGTCGAAGTTGCTCTGAAGCACGGTGATGGAGTCGTTGTTATCGATGTCGTAGATGGCCAAGAGATGGTTTTCAGCGAAAAGTTTGCCTGCCCGGACTGCGGAGTTAGCATCCAGGAGCTTACTCCAAGGATGTTTTCGTTTAACAGCCCATATGGGGCTTGTCCGGTTTGCACTGGGCTGGGTTCTACGCTCAACGTTGACCCGGACCTTGTTTTTGATTTTGATCGTTCAATAAACGAGGGTGGAATACTGCCCTGGGGCGTCCCGACGCGCTTTTCCTATCTTCAAGGCCTCTTGAGTGCGATATCTGAAGCATATTCGATCGACCTAGGGGCTCCTATACGTGACCTGACGGAGGAGCAGCGCAGAATCTTGCTGTACGGCGCAGACGATAGGACGTTCCTTGTGCGCTACAAGGATCGGCACGATCGAATGCGAGAGTGGCGGTCCAGATTTGAGGGAATCGTCAACAACCTTGAACGACGGTACAGGGAGGCAGACTCGGAATACGTTCGAGAGGAAATTGAGAAGTACATGACTTCAAGGGAATGCCCTGCTTGTGGCGGAACCAGGCTCAAGCCGGAGGTTCTTGCCGTCACGGTCGCAGGCCTGTCAATCGTAGATATTACAAAGATGTCGGTCAAGGAGTGCCTGAGGTTTTTCGATAGCTTGCAGTTGACCGAGAAACAACAGGCTATCGCGCGCCAGGTGATCAAGGAAATCTGTGCGAGGCTTTCATTCCTTGTAAATGTCGGACTGGACTACATAACTCTTGATAGGGCTTCGTCCACACTTTCCGGCGGCGAAGCACAGAGGATCAGGCTTGCAACTCAGATCGGCAGCAGCCTAGTCGGAGTTGTCTACATACTAGACGAGCCCAGCATCGGTCTTCACCCACGAGACAACGGCAAACTCATTGAGACGCTAAAGAATCTGAGGGATCTGGGCAATACTGTAATCGTTGTCGAGCACGACAGGGAAACGATAATGTCAGCCGATTACGTTATAGACATCGGTCCCGGAGCAGGGGCCGAGGGCGGTCGAGTTGTCTGCTGCGGTCCGGTAGAAGATATCCTGAAATGCGATCAATCAGTTACCGGGCAGTATCTGAGCGGAAAGCTCCGTGTCCCTGTTCCTCGAACTAGAAGGCGCGGGAACGGGAAGCACCTTATCGTGAAGGGTGCGAGAGAAAACAACCTAAAGAACATCGATGTGGATTTCCCCTTGGGAATGTTCATTGTCGTCACCGGTGTGTCCGGGTCGGGAAAAAGCACACTGGTCAACGAAATCCTGTACAAGGCGCTGGCCAATAAGTTGAACCGGGCGGTCACGAGGCCCGGCCAACATGCTGAGATTATCGGCTATGATAATCTTGACAAGGTAATTAATATAGACCAGGCGCCCATCGGGCGTACTCCGCGTTCGAATCCGGCGACGTACACCGGTGTTTTCGGCCCAATACGAGAATTGTTTTCGATGACTCCGGAGGCGCGTGCGAGGGGATATAAGCCGGGGCGGTTTAGTTTTAATGTCAAAGGCGGTCGCTGCGAAGCATGCAAAGGGGACGGCATAATTAAGATTGAAATGCATTTCCTTCCGGACGTGTACGTCCCATGTGAGGTGTGCAAAGGGAAGAGGTACAATCGTGAAACCCTTGAGGTGAAGTACAAAGGCAAGACTATAGCTGATGTGCTGGACATGACCGTAAGCGAAGCATTGAGGTTTTTTGAGAGCATACCGACAATCAGGAGGAAACTGGAGGTTCTTGAGGACGTCGGACTCGGATACATCCGCCTCGGACAGCCCGCAACCACGTTGTCAGGTGGAGAAGCCCAGCGAATCAAGCTCAGTGCCGAGTTGAGCAAACGTTCCACCGGGCGAACTCTATATATCTTAGACGAGCCTACTACCGGACTGCATTTTGCAGACGTCCACCGGTTGCTCGATGTTTTGAACAAGTTGACTGATGCCGGAAATACGGTAGTCGTGATTGAACACAATCTCGACGTGATAAAGTCTGCGGACTACGTGATCGATCTGGGACCGGAGGGTGGCGAAGAGGGCGGACGTATCGTCGCAACCGGCACCCCCGAGGAGTTGTCCAGAGTTCCAGAGAGTTATACCGGTATGTACCTCAGGCCATTGCTTGAAGCTGAGGGTGCGGGTGTCAACTAGTCCGGATCTCGCTTGTGGTATAATGTTCGTGAAATCCTGCTAAAGGCGTGTTCAGACAGTGTGTCCTACAGATAGAATTGGCGAGATACTAGACAAACTCCCGAGTAAGACCGGAGTCTATATTATGAAAGACGAGTACGGCCGCGTTTTATATGTGGGGAAAGCGGTGAACTTGAGGAACAGAGTGCGGTCGTACTTTCAGGAGAGCGCGGCCCATTCGGGCAAGACCAGGCGCCTTGTCGAAAAGGTCAGGGACATCGATTTCGTAGTCACGGAGACGGAAACAGAGGCTCTCGCACTGGAGTCCAACCTGATCAAAGAATACAGTCCGAGATACAACGTAAAGCTCAAGGACGACAAGAGTTATCCGTTTGTCAAGATTACAGTCCGTGAGCCTTATCCGAGAGTTTTTGTAACTCGAAAAGTTGTGCAGGACGGTTCGCTTTACTTTGGCCCGTACACAAATGTTTCGGCTCTTCGCGAGACTTTGGATATCCTGCGCAAGATCTTTCCGGTGCGATCGTGTCATCGCAAGATTGAACCCGGCACCTCCGGCATGCGGCCGTGCTTAAACTTTCACATCAGGCGTTGTCTCGCTCCGTGTACCGGCCGGGTGCCGCAAGAGGAGTATTCCCAGCACGTGCGGGAGATCGTGATATTCCTCGAGGGTCGCAGCCGGGATCTCATTCAGCAGATTACTTCCAGAATGCAAGAAGCTGCGAAGCGCTTGGATTTCGAACGTGCAGCCGTATACCGCGACCAGCTCCGAGTGCTCGAATCGGTGACGGCAAATCAGAAGGTTGTCTCAGACGCCGGAGTTGATCAGGACGTTGTAGCGCTTGCCAGGGATGACGCCGGTAGAGCCTGCGTACAGCTCTTTTACATCCGCGACGGACTGCTGATCGGCAGAGAGCACTTCATGCTTGATCTAGGGATAGATGACGACGACGCATCGCTGATTGCAGCTTTCCTGAAGCAATATTACGCTCAGGCCGCATACATTCCTAAAGAGATACTGGTTTCTGGCGACTTTGACCAGCGCGAGTCTATTGAGAGGTGGCTTCGAGAGAAGCGAGGGACCAAGGTAGCTCTTCACGTCCCTAAGCGGGGAGAAAAGAAGCAGCTGGTTGAGATGGCCAGGGAAAACGCAGCGGAGGTGCTGCGCATTGCCAAGGAAGAGGACGAGCAGAGACAATTCAGGCTGCAAAAGGCTATAATTGATCTCAAGGCTGCTTTGGAACTCCCAGACTTGCCCAATAGAATTGAGTGTTATGATATTTCAAATACGCAAGGCAGCGACATCGTCGCATCGATGGTGGTTTTCCAAGACGGAGAGCCAAAAACCTCACATTACAGGAGGTTTCGAATTCGCGACATTGCCGGTCCGGACGATTTCGAGTCTATGAGACAGGTCGTTCGACGCAGAATGGCTCACCTGTGTGAGGCAGCGGACCAAGGCGAGGCTAATCCCAGCCCTGCTAACAAGGTTGATCCGTTTGCGATTAGACCGGACCTGGTAGTGGTCGATGGCGGCAAAGGGCAGTTAAACGCGGCATTGTCTGCCCTAGAGGAACTGGGTATTGAAGACATTCCGGTGATCTCTCTTGCCAAGAGAGAAGAGGAAGTCTTTGTTCCGGGGCGTTCCGAGCCGGTTATTCTTGACAGAGATTCTGAAGCCCTCTTTCTGCTGCAGCGAGTAAGGGACGAGGCGCATAGGTTCGCGATAGCCTACCACAGGCGCCTGCGCGGCAAGCGCGCCCTTGGATCGATCCTTGAAGAGATACCGGGAGTTGGTCCAAAACGGAGAAAAGCCCTGTTGCAGAAGTTCTCGTCGATCGAAGGAATCCGCAGGGCCTCGATAGCGTCGTTGACGGAGGTACCGGGTATTACTGAGCAGCTGGCTAGAGACATCAAAGAGTATCTTGGCAGGTGATTCTGAACACTGGAGGTGCCTACAATGGCCAAACGTTTGTATCGCTCTAAGACGGAAAGAATGCTCGGTGGAGTGTGCGGTGGAATTGCGGAGTATTTTGACACTGATCCCAGTTTAGTCCGTCTGATCTGGATTTTGCTTGCTTTCGTGGGCGGGGGCGGGTTACTCGCATACCTAGTTGCGTGGATTATAATCCCGCCTGAACCGAACAACTGACGTAGACGTATTAGTACAACTTGCAAAAGGAAGATCGGTGTTGAACAGCAGGATTAAGCTGATTGCCGTGGATTTGGATTACACGCTTCTAAGTAGCGGATTTGAGGTGTCTAAGAGGAACAAGGAGGCGATCGCCAGGGCTCTCGACCGGGGCGTAGCCGTTACTTTATCGACGGGTCGAATGTTCTCGTCGGCGCTTCCGTTTGCTGAGACTCTTGAACTCAGTTGCCCCTTGATTACGTACAATGGCGCTTACATCCGGGCTCCCGGATCCGACCGGCCGCTTAGCCATGTCCCGGTCGAAAAAGAGCACGCGCTGGAGACAGTTCGCTTTGCGGCTGAGTGGGACCTTCACTGCAACGTCTATATCAACGACCGCCTCTACATGTCAAAGGCCGGTTGGGAAGCCCAGATGTATATGGACAACTGCAAGGTTGAAGGTATATACGAACCGGACCTCGAGCCTTTGATATTGAGTTCCGGCGAGCAGCCGACGAAGATCTTGCTTATTGGCGAGTCCGGTAGAATGGGTGAAGTCAAGGCTCGCCTTGTTGAGTTGATGGCAGGCAAGGCTTACGTGACTACTTCGGTTCCCGAGTACGTAGAGATAATGAACAAGAATGTGTCCAAAGGGAGAGCCTTAGCTGCCGTTGCCAGCTTCCTCTGCGTGAAAGCCGATGAGGTTATGGCCATTGGAGATGGCTATAACGACATAGATATGTTCCGGTATGCAGGCGTCAGTGTAGCCATGGGCAATGCAAGAGACGAGGTCAAGTCGCTGGCTACCTTTGTGGCGCCTTCAAATGATGAGGATGGAGTAGCAGTTGCGATTGAAAGGTACGTGTTAGGCTCATCGGAGCAGGCAAGTAAAGGATAGAAGGGAGATGTAAGAATTGAGGAGCGATTCGGTCAAGAAAGGCATAGAGAGGGCTCCGCACAGGTCACTGTTCAAAGCGATGGGATATACGGATGAGGAATTGTCGAGGCCGCTGGTCGGAGTGGCTAACGCGGCAAATGAGATTATCCCAGGACATATTCACCTCGATAAGATAGCCGACGCGGTCAAGGCAGGCATACGGATGGCCGGCGGCACTCCGATAGAGTTTGGAGTGATCGGGGTTTGTGACGGCATAGCCATGGGACATGAGGGTATGAAGTACTCTCTTGCAAGCCGAGAGCTGATTGCGGACTCAATTGAAGCCATGGCGATGGCGCATTCCTTTGACGCCCTGGTACTAATCCCCAACTGCGACAAGATCGTTCCCGGTATGTTGATGGCTGCAGCCCGTCTCAATATTCCAACTGTCGTCGTCAGCGGCGGACCCATGATGCCCGGGGTACTTGACGGGAGGCGCATCGATTTAAACACAGTGTTTGAGGGCGTTGGCTCCGTTGCAGCCGGCACTATGACCGGAGAGGAGTTGCGCCGCATAGAGGAAACTGCCTGTCCCGGATGCGGGTCCTGTGCGGGCATGTTTACAGCTAACTCGATGAACTGCCTAACGGAAGTCTTGGGTCTGGGGCTTCAGGGCAACGGCACCATACCGGCTGTTTCCGCCCAACGCATTCGATTGGCTAAAGAGGCAGGAATTGCCGTAATGAACGCGTTGAGAGCTCAGATCAAGCCTCGCGACATACTCACTCAGGAAGCGTTTATCAACGCGCTCACTGTCGACATGGCTTTGGGGTGCTCCACCAATACTGTTCTGCACTTGACGGCCATCGCTCGCGAGGCCGGAATCAAGCTCGACCTGTCTCTAGTCAATGAGATTTCGTCGAGAACCCCGCACCTCTGTTCCCTTAGACCGGCCGGACCGCATTTTATCTCGGATCTGAACGAAGCGGGTGGCATACCTGCAGTTATGAAAGAACTATATGAGAACGGTCTGATAGATGGTAACTGCATGACCGTAACCGGAATGACTGTAGGAGAACTGCTAAACAGGGTTCCTCCTAAGAGAGGAGACGTCATTAGGTCGGTGAATGAAGCTTATCACCCAACAGGCGGACTTGCAGTCCTTTTCGGCAACTTGGCGGAGGACGGCGCAGTTGTGAAATCGGCGGCTGTTGACGATTCGATGCTTAGGCATACCGGCCCTGCTCGAGTGTTTGACTCCGAGGAAGATGCTATTGCAGCTATCCTGGGCAAGCAGATACATGAGGGCGATGTTGTGGTGATCCGCTACGAAGGGCCACAAGGTGGGCCTGGGATGAGAGAGATGTTGTCGCCTACATCTGCCCTGGCAGGTATGGGGCTTGACAAGAGTGTCGCTCTGATAACAGACGGGCGCTTTTCCGGTGCAACGAGGGGAGCGGCAATCGGCCATGTGTCTCCTGAGGCGTCCCAAGGAGGAACCATAGCTCTGGTGCGCGATGGCGATTTGATATCTATCGACATTCCTAGGCGTTCATTAGAGCTTTGTGTGTCTCCTGAAGAGCTGGCACAGAGAAGGGCGTCTTTTGTGCAGCCAAAACGCAAGCCCCTGACCGGGTACCTGAAGCGCTACGCCGCGCTGGTTAGCTCCGCCAGCGAGGGAGCGGTCTTACGCTGACTCTCAGTTCGGGTTCGATCTATTTGATTTGGAGACCAGTTCAGACTTCCAGAGTCCTAGCTTGGTTATGAATTTGAGGACCACCGAGCCCCCGGGCAGCCTACTTAGCTCGCCCGGGGTTATTGCTTTGAGCGCAATCAAACAGACTCCATAGACAGCTATTCCTGTCGGGACACAGGCAGCTAGCGTGGCCAGGCTCGATGCCCTGCTGACGGCCATGATTTCCCGCACAGCCCAAACGACCGCTCCCATCAGGCTTGCAGCCGCGGCCGGCTTTAAGAACGCCTCTTTGACAGAAACGTGGATTCTTGTAGTGCGCAAAAGTGCAGCTAAGTCAGCCGCGAACACCACCACATACGACGCTAAACTTGCAATTGCCGCTCCTCTGATGTTCAGTTCCGGAATGGCCACCAGTTGATAGGTTAGAAAAGACTTAATGCAGACCCCGCATAGCAGAACCAATGGAGGAAGATGCATCTTTCCCACGCCTTGGAGAATGGCAGTCAGGACTTGGACGAGCGAGATAAAGATCACAGAGATTGCACCGATCGAAAGGACGTCTCCGCCGTCCGGGTGGGTCGGGAACAGAACTCGTATGATTGGATGACTCAGCAGCGACAAACCAATCGAGGCTGGTGCGGCTATTAACGAACTCACCTTGAGGGCTGCAGCAGCCCTGTAGTTCAGCGACGATTGATCGTTTGAAGCGGTAGCTGCGGAGATTCCGGGCAGTATAGCAGCAGCTAGGGCTGTTGAAAGAGCTGTCGGCAGGTTCACAAGCCTAGCATTTTGGGTATTGAGTATACCGTAAAGTGCATCGGTCTCAACTTGAGAAAAGCCCGCTCTTCTCAGCCTTGATCCTACCAGTGCCAGGTCCACGAGATTCCCCATACTTAGCACTGCGCTCCCTAGAGTGATGGGAACAGCGTAGTGTATGATTGTCCTGGCCAATGTGCCGGACGAGTGGCGGCGTTGCCCGTTTTGGTCCTGCTCAATCTCCCTTGCGATTTCAGGCCGAGTTCTGACATACCTGACGAAAAGATAAAGCGCTCCGAAGACTGCACCTAGAGTGGTTCCGAAAGTCGCTCCGCCTGCAGCCAACTCGACTCCGTAGTCCAAAAACAGGTATGCCAGTGCTACAGCAGAAACCGCTTTCGCTATCTGCTCGATTATTTGAGATACTCCGGTCGGCGTCATTAGGGACATACCTTGGAAATAACCGCGAAAGCCGGACATAATCGATGTAAACAGAAGTGTAGGGGACAGTGCGAGGATTGTGTACAAAGTTCTCGGCCATAAATACGCGTCTATAAGGAACGCTGCCAGCGCCATTAGTATAGTAGTCGAGATGCCCATCACCAGAAGTATCTTAAAAGCTACTTTGAATGCCAAATGAGCCGATTCATAGTCGCCCACCGCTCGATTTTCCGAAACCACCTTAGCGATCGCGGACGGGAGGCCTGTGTTCGACAGAATGAACAGGAAAACGTAGATCTGATACCCTACTCCATACAGACCGTTGCCTACGTTTCCGATAAGATAGGTCAGTGGGATTACGTATACGAAACCTATGAAGCGCACGAGGAGATTGCTGATTGTTAAGATGGCGAAGCCTTTAGCCGTCGACTGCTTTCGAGATGATACCCCTGTCACTAGAAGCATTCCTTTCTCGGACCGTCGCTATCTGCGTCTTTCTTCTATGCGGGCATATGAAACTCCTACATATCACCGTTAAGGTTGATTATGTAAGGCAGTATTTTTCCTGTGATATAATATGCTCAGTGCATAACGTTGCGAAGGCGGTGAGCACGGTGGATTTTCGCTCGCTGTTAACTGAACGGGGCCACCTGCTTTTTGACGGGGCGTGGGGAACCTTGCTTCAATCTGCAGGCCTAGAGGCCGGGGACATACCAGAGAGACTCAACCTGATAGCTCCCGAGAAAGTCGCTGCGGTAGCTCAATCATACGTCGATGCCGGCAGTGACATGATCATTACGAACTCATTCGGTGGAAGTCGACTGAAGCTTTCGAATTATGGGTTAGAAGATAGTGTAAAGGAGATAAACATTGAAGCCGCACGCATTTCAAAGCGAATTGCCGGGAATGAGCGTCTGGTGTTCGGATCCGTCGGTCCTACGGGGAGGTTTGTGGAGCCGATAGGCGATGTCAGCGTAGAAGAGATGACCAACATCTTTGTAGAACAGATAGAGGCTTTGGTTTCCGGAGGCGTTGACGGAATCCTGATCGAGACAATGGTCGATCTACAAGAGGCTGAATGTGCGATCACTGCTGCCAAAAGTGTCTTTGACGGACCGATTGCCTGTACTTTTGCTTTTGACTATTTGCCTGCCGGATTTCGCACTATGATGGGTGTTAGCCCTGAACAGTTCGTTGACAGAATCACACGTGCAGGCGCCGATATTATAGGCGCTAACTGCGGATCCGTTAATCCGATTCAAATGGTTGATCTCGTGGCTCGTCTGAGAAGCCTTACTGACCTACCAATCGTAGCTAGGCCGAATGGAGGCCTACCCAGACTAATCGACGGCGTGACTGTATTTCAGGAGAGCCCTGAGGTTTTCAGCCGAATCGCCGTCCGATTGATTGATGCAGGAGCCTCGATAATCGGCGGTTGCTGCGGGACCACGCCCGACCATATAAGAGCCATGAAGTCCGCTCTCACGCGCAAGAACTAGAAGGAGGCTGTATACAATGGCAGCATTGCCATCGGACATCGAGATCGCACAGGCTGCAAAACTCAGGCCTATACAGGAGATTGCGGCCAAGATCGGTCTTGCCGAAGATGATCTAGAACTTTATGGAAAGTATAAGGCTAAAGTTAGTCTGGACGCGGTAAAGCGTGCTATGGGGCGCTCCCGCGGAAAGCTCATTTACACGACGGCGATTACCGCAACTCCTGCCGGCGAGGGGAAGACGTGCACAGCCATTGGTGTCACCCAGGCTCTAGGGAGGCTTGGAAAGAACGTTGTTGCCTGCTTAAGAGAGCCTTCACTCGGTCCGACTTTTGGAATAAAAGGCGGTGCTGCCGGCGGCGGTTATTCCCAAGTCGTTCCGATGGAGGACATTAACCTTCATTTCACCGGGGATATTCATGCTGTTAGTTCCGCACATAATCTCTTAGCTGCAATGCTCGACAATCACATAAAGCACGGCAATGAGCTTGGAATCGACCCTACCCGGATCCTATGGCGAAGAGTTATGGATATGAACGACCGACAGCTTAGACAGATAGTAGTTGGTCTGGGCGGGCCGGCCAATGGTTTCCCTTGTGAGTCAGGTTTTGACATCACGGCCGCGTCTGAGGTCATGGCCATACTGTGTCTGGCCGACGGTATCTCTAACTTGAAGGAAAGGCTCGGCAACATTCTCGTCGGTTATACATACGACAGGCGCCCTGTGTTCGCCCGTGAGCTGAAAGCTGTCGGTGCGATGGCGGTGCTGCTAAAAGACGCCATAAAACCCAATCTGGTCCAGACTTTGGAGGGCCAGCCGGTGTTCATTCACGGCGGTCCGTTTGCAAATATCGCGCACGGCAATAATTCGATCTTAGCAACGATGGCCGCCCTCGGACTGGCGGACTACGTAGTCACAGAGGGCGGATTTGCAGCGGACCTGGGAGCCGAGAAGTTCTTCGACGTAGTGTGTCCACAGTTTGGATTGAAACCCGATGTCGTGATCTTGGTAGCTACTATCCGTGCACTCAATCATCATGGCGGGGTTCCGAAGGACAGATTGTCGGAAACCAATCTGCCAGCACTCCGAGAAGGGTGCTCCAATCTGCGCAAGCACGTCCAGAATGTCAGGCAATACGGATTACCGGTCGTAGTTGCTCTAAATAGGTTCCCCACCGATACCGAGGACGAAATCGAGGTTGTCAAAGAAGTCTGTTCGGAGCTAGGAGTTAGGGTGGCCGTATCAGATGTCGTTGCCAGAGGAGGTGCCGGTGGCGAGGAGCTCGCTAACGCACTGTTGGAAGTGATCGAGTCTGAACCTTCCGAACTCCGTCCGGTCTATGATCGGTCGATGACGCTTGAGCAGAAGATCGAGGCAGTTGCCGTGAAGGTCTACGGAGCGGACGGAGTCACGTATTCGGCTGAGGCAAAGAGAGCCCTAGACGAGATTCGCACCGTAGGAGGAGACAGCCTCCCGGTCTGCATCTCTAAGACACAGTTGTCGCTTTCAGACGATCCGTCACTTCGAGGAGCGCCTACCGGTTGGACACTGACGGTTCGAGATGCGCGGCCGGCGCTCGGAGCCGGTTTCGTGGTCATATTGACGGGTAAGGTAACGACCATGCCCGGACTGCCTAAACATCCTGCTGCGGAGGCTATTGACATCGATGAGTCACTGAGGATTACTGGACTGTTTTGAGGTGTCCTGGCGTGGTTCGCAGATGTTTTGCCGCGCAAAAGTGGCTAATTAGATGTTGACACTGCCGGCGTTCGTCTGCTATAGTTTTAACAAATACCAAAAAGCCTTTGTAACGGCGATGATGAGGAGTAGTAAGGTTCGACGGATCTCCCAGAGAGCCGCTGTGAGGTGCGAAAGCGGTAGTGAAGTCATCCTGAACTCGCCTCGGAGCTTTGCACTGAACGTTTGAGTAGGTGCCAACGGTGTTTGCACCCGTTATCGTGCTAGAAGTAAGTCACTTACTTCACTGAGGTGTCTGTCGCAGGGCAGGCACGAATTCAGGTGGTACCGCGGGATGTCCTCTCGTCCTGACACTCATTTTTGAGTAGACGAGAGGCTTTCTTTTAGGAGGAGTGGTTCGATGCGGATGTGTGGGGCACGCATTCTCGTTGAGTGCCTGAAAGCTGAACATGTCGACGTGGTGTTCGGCTATCCTGGCGGGGCCGTTCTGCCGATCTACGACGTTCTCTACGACGCAGACATTCGACACATTCTCGTAAGACATGAACAGGCGGCAGCCCATGCCGCGGACGGGTATGCGAGAGCCACGGGTCGCCCTGGCGTCTGCATAGCGACATCCGGACCGGGTGCTACTAACCTGGTCACCGGCCTCGCAACCGCGTACATGGATTCTGTGCCGGTGATAGCGTTTACCGGACAGGTTGCGACTAACTGGATCGGCAGAGACTCCTTCCAGGAAGCAGATATCACGGGAATCACCATGCCCATAACGAAGCACAACTACTTGGTTAAGTCAACTGAGGATCTTGCAAGAGTGATAAAAGAGGCTTTTCACATAGCCACCACTGGCCGCCCTGGTCCGGTTTTGATCGACTTGCCCAAAGACACATCTTTAGGTGAGTGTGAGTTTGTTTATCCTACCAGTGTAGATCTTCCGGGTTACAGACCGACGTACGAAGGGCATCCGAAGCAGATCAAGGAGCTGGCCAAGGCAATTGCCGAGTCATCTCGGCCCGTGCTTTACGTGGGCGGCGGTGTAATATGGTCAGGCGCTTCTGAGGCCCTGAAAACGCTCGCAGAGTTGTGCGAAATACCGGTAACCACTACTTTGACTGCGCTTGGAGCGTTTCCGACCGGCCATCGGCTTTCACTAGGTATGCTCGGCATGCACGGCACGGGTTACGCGAACCTGGCGGTCAATGAATGTGATTTGCTTATTGCTGTCGGTGCAAGGTTCGACGATCGAGTCATAGGCGACCCGGCGACATTTGCGCCAAAGGCGAAGGTCGCGCATGTAGATATCGACCCGGCAGAAATAGGCAAGAATGTGAGATACGACATTCCGATTGTGGGAGATGCACGCACTGTATTAGAGTCGCTGATTCCTCAGCTCTCTCCAATGAAGCATCCTGATTGGCTGGCACAGATATCAGAATGGAAGAAGCAGTGGCCGTTAACTTACCGGCGCCGCCAGGATGGGATTGCTCCTCAGTACGTGATCGAGCAGATATCGGATTTGACTGACGGAGAAGCGATAATCACTACAGAGGTCGGCCAAAACCAAATGTGGACTGCCCAGTTTTACAAGTTCAAGAAACCGCGCAGTTTCATTTCTTCTGCCGGACTCGGAACAATGGGCTTTGGCTTTCCTGCAGCCATAGGCGCTCAGGTGGGCCGGCCGGATAGGTTGGTCATAGACATAGCCGGCGATGGAAGCTTTCAGATGAATATTCAGGAACTTGCAACGGCGGTTCAGTACAAGCTGCCTGTCAAAGTTGTCATCTTAGACAACGGATACCTTGGGATGGTCAGGCAGTGGCAGGAGATGTTCCACGGCAGGCGGTACTCAGCCACTGCTCTCGAACACAACCCGGATTTCGTAGCTGTCGCAGAGGCATATGGGGCAAAGGGGATACTGGTACAGACGGAAGAGGAGGTCCGGCCGGCTCTCGAGCGAGCGTTTGCTGAACCCGGCCCTGTCGTTGTGGATGTGAAGGTGGCTCGGGAGGCAAATGTATTCCCGATGGTGCCGCCCAACAGCCCGATTAGCAAGATGATTAGAGGTGATGAGTCGTGAAGCACACTCTGTCCGTCCTGGTCAGCAATCGGTCAGGTGTCTTGGCTCGGGTTGCAAGCCTTTTTAGCAGACGCGGTTTCAACATAGAGAGCATCGCGGTCGGAGTCACCGAGGATCCTGCGGTCTCCAGAATGACCATAACGGTTATCGCTGACAAAGCGACTTTGGAGCAAATTACAAAACAGCTTCACAAGCTCATCGACGTGATTAAGGTCAGCGACATTACTGCAGACGAGAGGGTGGACAGAGAATTGGCATTGATCCGCGTCAGTGCGGATAGCTCAAATCGCTCGGATATTTTGCAGATTGTTGACATATTCCGCGCAAAGATCGTTGATGTAGCCGAAAAGTCCATAATAGTAGAGGTTACGGGCGATGAGAGCAAGATTGATGCGTTTGTCCAGCTGGTACGGCCTTACGGCCTGATGGAAATAGCTCGAACAGGTAAGGTTTCCATGGTAAGAGGTTCCAAATAGTAACCAAACAAATTACGCGGTTTAACAGGGAGGAGAAAGCATATGGCTCGCATGTATTATGACAAGGATGCCAATCTTGATCTTCTGAACGGGAAGAAGGTAGCAATACTAGGGTACGGTAGTCAGGGCCACGCACAGGCTCAGAACCTGCGTGACAGCGGCGTAGATGTGATTGTGGCCGAACTCAAGGGAACAGCTAACTACGAAAAGGCCATTAGTGACGGATTTAAGCCTGTGTCCGCAGCAGAGGCAGCAGCAGCTGCAGACATAGTCCAGGTGTTGCTCCCGGACGAGGTTCAGTCAAAGGTTTACCAGGCTGAGATAAAGGATCACCTGACAGAAGGAAAGGTACTAGTATTCTCACACGGTTTTAACATTCACTTCGGGCAAATTGTTCCCCCGGCAAACATCGACGTCATTATGGTGGCACCCAAGGGACCCGGCCATCTGGTTAGGCGAGTCTTTACCGAAGGCGGCGGAGTGCCTGCGCTGGTGGCCGTGTACCAGGACTACTCAGGCAGAGCGAAGGATATCGCACTAGCCTACGCGAAAGGGATAGGCGCTACTCGTGCCGGCGTGATCGAAACGACGTTTAAAGAAGAGACAGAAACTGACTTGTTCGGAGAGCAGGCTGTGCTGTGCGGTGGCGTTACCGAACTCGTCCGGGCAGGGTTTGAGACACTGGTGGAAGCTGGCTATCAGCCCGAAATCGCCTATTTCGAGTGCTTACATGAGCTAAAGCTTATTGTAGATCTAATGTACGAAGGCGGCATCAGCTGGATGCGCTACTCGATAAGTGACACAGCCGAATACGGCGACATGGTGAGCGGAAAACGCGTGATCAACGCCGAAAGTCGCAAGGCCATGAAGGAGATTCTTGAGAACATACAGACCGGCAGATTTGCTAGGGAGTGGATACTCGAGAACCAAGCAAACAGGCCTGTATATAATGCAATCAAGAGAAAGGAATCCGAGCATCTGATTGAGCAGGTAGGCTCGAAGCTGAGAAGCATGATGACCTGGATTAAGAAATAAAAGACCTGTGAACATGAAAGCGGGCGAAGCCGACAAACAGGGGGGACCTTTGTGAGCCGGATTATTAAGGTGTTCGATACTACCCTCAGGGATGGCGAACAGTCACCAGGCGCTACGCTGAATGCTGCAGAGAAGCTGGAGATCGCCCGTGCTCTTGAGCGACTTAAGGTTGACGCAATTGAGGCCGGTTTTCCGGTAGCTTCTCCGGGAGACTTTGAGTCGGTGCGTGCAATTGCAGAGGAGATCAGGACCGTGACGGTTGTGGCACTGGCGCGTGCTGTGGAGAAGGACATATCACGTGCCTGGGATGCCCTTAGACCTGCAACGCGTCCTAGGATTCACACGTTCATAGCCACCTCGCCTATACACATGCAGTACAAGTTGAGGAAGAGCCCGGGCGAGGTCCTGAGGATGGCGGTTGACGCTGTCAAGTACGCAAAGCAATTTACCGAAGATGTCGAGTTCTCTGCGGAGGACGCGACCAGGTCTGACTGGGACTTCTTGTGCAAAGTGTTTGAAGAGGTCATAGACGCGGGAGCTACGGTGATCAACATCCCGGACACGGTTGGATACACAGTACCCGCGGAGTTTCAGCGACTGATAAAGTACATCTTTGAGCACACCCGAAACATTGACCGAGTAGAGGTAAGTGTGCATTGCCACGATGACCTAGGAATGGCTGTTGCCAACTCTCTGGCAGCTATCGAAGCCGGTGTTCACCAGGTAGAAGTGACGATCAATGGGATAGGCGAAAGAGCAGGTAATGCTGCGCTTGAAGAAGTCGTCATGGCACTCAAAACTCGACACGATTTCTTCAACGCTTCTACCGGGGTGGATACTACCAAGATATATAGGTGTAGCAGCCTTGTATCGGCCCTCACAGGCCTTTACGTTCAAGCGAACAAGTCGATAGTTGGTCGGAATGCTTTTGCTCATGAGTCCGGGATCCATCAGGACGGAGTGCTAAAAGAGAGAACGACTTATGAGATCATGTCTCCTAAAGATATTGGCTTGGCTACCAGCCAGATTGTACTCGGCAAGCACTCCGGGAGGCATGCGTTTCGCACGCGGCTTTTAGAGCTCGGGTTTAACCTAGGTGATGAAGAGTTTTCCAGAGCGTATGAGAGGTTCATTGAACTGGCAGATCGAAAGAAAGAGGTCAGCGACCGGGACATCGAGGCTCTGGTTAGAGGTGAGCTGACCGCTGTGGAAGACCTTTACTCGCTCGATTACCTTCACGTGTCGAGCGGGATGGCTGCCATTCCGACTGCTACTGTGAGGATAATGAGAGAAGGCAAAGTCGTTGAGGAGGCTGCCTGTGGCGACGGACCTGTCGACGCAGCCTATCGAGCGGTTGATAGGATAATCCAGCTGCAGACCACTCTCGAAGATTACCAGCTGAGGGCGGTCACGGGCGGAAAAGATGCTCTCGGCGAGGTCACAGTCAAGGTCCGGGCCGGAGATCGAGTTTATACCGGCCGCGGCGTCAGTACTGACATAATTGTCGCCAGTGTCAAGGCTTATCTCAATGCGTTGAATAAAGTCGCGAATGATTTGAAACGTAAACAACCTGCCAACAATTCTAACGCATGATAGCGAGGGATCGGGTTGTGGGAATGACGTTGACAGAGAAGATACTCGCCAGGCACGCCGGGCGAGACCGAGTGCGGCCTGGGGATTTCGTCGTTGCCAAGGTAGACCTCGTGCTGGGCAACGATATCACGGCTCCTGTTGCAATCAAGGAATTCGAGCGAATGGGAGCAGAGCGTGTATTCGATCCGGATAAGATCGCCTTGGTGCCCGACCACTTTACTCCGAACAAGGACATCAAATCTGCCGAGCAGGTACAGCTCATGCGGAACTTCGCCAGGAAACACGGTATAATGCACTTCTTTGAGTTAGGCGAGATGGGCATTGAGCACTGCTTGCTCCCGGAGAAAGGGATGATTGTTCCTGGGGACCTAGTTGTCGGCGCGGATTCGCATACGTGCACCTACGGTGCGCTCGGAGCGTTTTCTACCGGGGTAGGCAGTACAGACATGGCTGCTGCAATGGCAACCGGTGAGTTGTGGTTCAGGGTGCCGGAAACAATCAAGTTCGTTTTTAACGGACGCCTGGGTCGATGGGTCGGAGGCAAGGACCTGATCCTCTATACGATCGGGAAGATAGGGGTAGACGGAGCCAGATACAAGGCCATGGAGTTTGTCGGCGAGGCCATCTCTTCGCTGTCCGTTGAGGGAAGACTCACCATGGCCAATATGGCAATTGAGGCAGGGGCCAAGAATGGAATTTTCATGCCGGATGAGAAGGTTGTCGAATATCTTAGAGGCCGCACAACTCGGAGTTACGAGATGCTGACCAGCGATGAGGATGCCGATTACAGTCAGGTGTTTGAATTCGATGCCGGCGACATTGAGCCCCAGGTAGCGCTGCCTCACCTGCCGGAAAATTCGCGGCCGGTAAAAGAGGTGGCAGGGGTGCCCATCGATCAAGTAGTGATCGGTTCCTGCACGAATGGAAGGATAGAAGATTTGAGAGTCGCTGCAGACATTCTTCGCGGCAAGAGGGTTGCTCGTGGAATTCGCTGTATTGTGATCCCGGGAACTCAGGCTGTATACTTGCAGGCTGTCCGTGAAGGGCTCGTTGAGACGTTTATTGAGGCGGGTGCCGTGGTCAGTACTCCGACGTGCGGACCGTGTCTCGGAGGGCATATGGGTGTCCTAGCAGCCGGAGAGAGGGCAATTGCTACTACTAACAGGAATTTCGTCGGCCGCATGGGTCACCCGAAAAGCGAAGTTTATCTGTCCGGACCGGCAGTCGCCGCTGCTTCGGCGGTTGCCGGAGAGATAGTCAGCCCAGAGGAGGTGTTATAGACCGTGAAGGCAGTCGGAAGAGCATGGAGATTTGGCGACAACATTGATACCGATGCCATCATACCTGCTAGATATCTCAACACCTCTGATCCGCAAGAGCTTGCTGCTCACTGCATGGAAGACGCTGATCCGGATTTTGTAAAGAAGGTCTCTAAAGGTGACATAATTGTTGCAGGTGCGAATTTCGGATGCGGGAGTTCCCGTGAGCATGCACCGATCTGCATTAAAGCAGCCGGGATCTCTTGCGTAATCGCGAGATCTTTTGCTCGCATCTTTTTCCGCAACAGCATTAACATCGGCCTCCCCATATTTGAATGCCCTGAGGCTGTCGACGACGTGGAAGATGGCGACAAGCTGGAGGTTCACATGGGTGAGGGTAGGATAGTGAATTTGACCAAAGGCCGTGAATACAGCGCACAGCCTTTGTCAGAGGAGATACAGCAGATTATTGCCGATGGCGGCTTAGTCGGGCACATCAGAAAGAGGGTGCAAGCCGGTGCCTAAGATAGCGTTATTGCCGGGAGACGGAATTGGGGTCGAAATCACCCGGGAAGCAGTCAGAGTTCTTGAAACGGTGTCTGCTAAGTATGGATTGGATCTCGAAATCAAAGAAGGGCTGTTCGGCGGAGCTGCCTATGACCGGACCGGAAAGGCATTTCCAAAGGAAACGGTTGATCTGGTTCAGGAGAGCGATGCAGTCCTTCTTGGTGCCATCGGCGGTCCAAAATGGGACAGCTTGCCTGCAGGCGAAAGGCTTGAGATTGCAGGCCTTTTGCAGCTGCGCAAGATGGCGGGAGCATTTGCAAATCTGAGACCGGCCGTCATGTACCCTGCTTTGGTGGATTCTTCCACTCTTAAGCCGGAGGTAGTTAGTGGCGTAGATATAATGCTCGTTAGGGAGTTGACGGGTGGCATTTACTTTGGACAGCCGAGGTTTCGCGAGCCACACGCGTCGGGATTCCGTGCGGTTGATACACTCGAGTACACGACTGCGGAGATAGAACGTGTGGTTGAAGTGGCCTTCAGACTGGCTCAGAAGCGGCGGAAAAAGGTTACATCTGTGGACAAAGCGAATGTTCTTGAATCGTCCAGGCTGTGGCGAGAAGTGGCGGCGTCCGTCGCGAGCAGATACCCAGATGTAGAGTTTGAGAACATGCTTGTTGACAATTGTGCCATGCAGCTCGTGCGCAAGCCTACCCAGTTTGACGTGATTGTCACGGAAAACATGTTCGGTGACATTCTCAGCGACGAGGTCGCTATGCTTACCGGTTCGATAGGGATGCTGCCCTCTGCCAGCATAGGCGGGAGTGTGGACATATATGAGCCAATACATGGCTCTGCGCCCGACATTGCAGGAAAGAACATTGCCAACCCAATCGGAGCTATTCTGTCTGCTGCAATGATGCTCAGGTACACGTTCCGGTTGGACGAACCGGCCAGGGCCATAGAGTCGGCAGTTGGCCGGGTTTTGGAGCGTGGGTACAGGACAGCTGACATAGCTTCGCCGAGTTCGAAAACAGTGGGAACTGATGAAATGGGGAAACTGATTTGCCGGGAGGTTAACGCATGAGGCGCGTTACGCTCTATGATACGACTCTGCGCGATGGCGCACAAGCGGAGGGTGTTTCATTTTCGCTTGAAGACAAGATCCGAATCGCCCGCAAACTTGATGAACTCGGAATCGATTACATTGAAGGCGGTTGGCCCGGGTCCAATCCTAAGGACATGGAGTTTCTCCAGCGTTCAAAGGAGTACGGGCTTAGGCATGCAGTGATTTGTGCCTTTGGATCCACGAGACGTGCCGGGCTCTCTGCTGCCGAAGATTCGAATCTTCGGTCTATCGTCGAATCGGGAGTAGAAGTTGCAACTATTTTCGGGAAAAGTTGGGACCTTCATGTTGAGCACATTCTGAAAACCACCCTTGAAGAAAACCTCGAGATGATAGAGGATTCGGTGAGGTTTCTCAGGTCCCACGGCATGAGAGTGTTCTATGACGCCGAACACTTTTTCGACGGGTACAAGGCAAATCCCGAGTACGCCATTCAGACGATAGCTCGTGCAGTGTCGGGCGGGGCAGAGGTCATTGTGCTCTGCGACACGAACGGCGGCATGCTTCCGCACGAGGTCACGCCGGTTGTCGAACGGGTGAAAAAATCATTTAAAGATGTCAAGATCGGTGTTCACATGCACAATGACTCCGGAACTGGCGTCGCCAATACTCTCATGGGAGTCCTTGCAGGGGCTGAGCAGGTTCAGGGCACGATGAACGGGTACGGTGAGCGCGCCGGCAATGCAGATCTGTGCACTATCATTCCTAATCTAAAGCTCAAGATGGGGATTGACTGCGTGTCAGATGAACAGCTGGCGATGCTGACAAAGGTTTCTCGTTACATCGATGAGATCACCAACAGGCGGCCGAACCCATGTCAGCCGTATGTTGGCCGCAGCGTTTTCACGCACAAGGCCGGCGTGCATGTAAATGCACTTCTCAAGCACCCGCATTCCTACGAGCACATTGACGCATCGCTCGTAGGCAATAGACGGCGGGTAGTTGTCTCGGAGCTATCCGGGGCTTCCAACATCCGATACAAAGCCCGTGAACTGAATCTGGAAATTCAGGACGGAGATAGGATTGCTTCGATACTTGCTGCTGTCAAGGATCTCGAGTACCAGGGGTACTCCTTTGAGGGTGCAGAAGCGTCCTTCGAGTTGCTCCTTCGGAGGTCTCTCGGGCTTCACGAGAGTTTGTTCGAGCTTGAAGGATTTAGGCTGACCATAGATAAGAAGGGATCAAATGGCGAGCCTGTGTCTGAAGCTACTGTGAAGGTTCGGATTGGACAGGATGTCATTCATACGGCGGCCGAAGGAGAAGGCCCTGTCAATGCACTCGACAATGCCTTGCGGAAGGCACTTGCTCAGGTGTATCCGGAAATACGGAACATCACTCTTACTGACTATAAGGTCAGGGTCCTTGACGAAGGTGCGGGAACCGCGGCTAAGGTTCGGGTCCTTGTGGAGTCTACTAACGGCGTGGAGTCTTGGGGCACGGTGGGAGTGTCAACCAATATAATAGAGGCAAGCTGGCGCGCTTTGGCAGATAGTATTGAGTACGGGTTGCTAAAGTGAACATGCACACCCGTCGCGCTCGCACACTGCCCTTGCTGTGCCCCACTTGCATCAGCAGTTCACCGGCAAAGGAGTGCGCAATGTGCAGCTGGTCAGATTTCTGTATGAAGGCGTGAGCTCCTGGGGAGCTCTAGAGGGCGGGTATATTAGACCTGTAAACGGGAATGTGTTCGAGCACTTTGAACTCTCACATCGGAAGATCCCTGCAGCCGATGTTAAACTGCTTCCGCCCTCTGTTCCATCAAAGATTGTTGCAGTCGGGCTCAACTATCGCGATCACGCTTTGGAGATGGGTGAAGCGTTGCCCGAAACGCCGAAGATCTTCATAAAACCCTCGACTGCGCTTATCGGTCCGTTTGACAGTATAGTTTTGCCTGGATCGTCGCAGCGGGTTGACTATGAGGCGGAGCTGGCCTTTGTAGTGAAGCGACGCGCCAAGAATGTCGACATTGAACATGCTGGGGATTACATTCTCGGATATAGCTGCTTCAACGATGTCACCGCGCGGGATCTGCAGCAGATTGACGGTCAGTGGACCAGAGCGAAATCTTTTGACACATTCGCTCCTTTGGGCCCTGTCGTGGACACTGATGTCGATCCACACGCTCTGGAGATCTCGTTGAGAATAAACGGCGAGTTGAAGCAGAAATCGAATACGAGTAACCTTATATTCGGCCCGGAACAGCTTCTAAGCTTTATCTCTAGTGTCATGACGCTGCTCCCGGGGGACGTGATTGCGACAGGTACTCCGTCGGGAGTAGGCCCGCTCAAGCGAGGGGACGTAGTCGAAGTCACTATTGAGGGCATAGGAAGCCTAGTGAACAGGGTTGTCTAGCTGTCACCTGAGGCAGTCGACCAGCAAACCTTGAATCATTTCGAGCTTTGCCAGTAGAGTTATGCGAGGAATCTCGCGGGTGAGGATCATTTCCGTGAGATCTGCGAGGACGCCATCGATTGTCTCTACCAACTGGTACCAGCCGCCAGAAATCGTCCGCGTTCGCCGCAGCCTGAACGCGCGGTTCGTCGCGTAATGCACGAATCTTCTTACGGCTGACTTGTACAATTCCAGATCTTGCAGTGTGCGTTTTTCAGCCAATTGATCGCCTAGACGAACTACCTCCTCCAGCATTGACTGAAGATTGGCGTGTTCCTCACTTTGCAGAAGTTGCTCAAACGACTCCTTTGTCGTCTCTACGACCCGCCTGTGGGAAACGCCATCGCTCACGCGAACGGGCTTTGAGATTGTGGGACGGCTTTCTCGCTTTTCGACTCGCATGCACAACCCTCTTTTTAAGATACCGGGCGCTTGCGCGACAGCACCAAATGGCTTACGATACATTATAGCACACCCTGCCTAGATAGATACAGGATGGCATGGGAGGGGATCGACCTGGGCAACGCTAGTGAGGAATTTCTTGCAAACGTCGCGAGTAGCCTCCTTCACTCGTACAAGGAAAACGGCGCGCTCGGACGACGCACAACGCCGCTTCCTGATCCGGACTCGATAGTTCAGCTTTTCTTGGACATTCGCAGAATCCTTTTTCCCGGATACTTTAACGGCGGCGCCGGTTGTGACACCGATGGAGACACATGCCTGTTGGAATACATAGGAACTATCTACTGGCGCCTTGCGCGCCAGATCCACAATTCGCTGCATGCCAGTTGTGGGGGCACATGCGAGGGAGATCCTGCGGGTTGCGAGACAATGAAAAAGAGCTGTGACTATGCTCGCAAGATAGTGGAGGCACTCCCGGAGATTCGCCGCAAGTTGCTGCTAGACGTGAAGGCTGCATTTGAACGGGATCCGGCTGCGACAAGCTACGACGAAATCATTCTGTCGTATCCAGGCCTCTTTGCCGTCGCAGTCTATAGAGTTGCACACGAGCTCTACAAACTCGGGCTAAGGTCTATGGCAAGGATTTTGAGTGAGTATGCACACGGGAGAACTGGAATCGATATTCATCCCGGAGCCAAGATTGGAGAGTCCTTCTTCATAGACCACGGTACCGGCGTGGTCATCGGGGAGACCACAGAGATCGGCAACAACGTGACCATATATCAGGGAGTAACTCTTGGCGCTTTGCGCATAGATAAAGATGCCAGTGGCGGGGTTGTTCGGGGAACCAAGCGCCATCCAACGATCGAAGACAATGTTACGATCTACGCGGGCGCAACCGTCCTCGGTGGCAACACCGTTATAGGTAGAGGCTCCGAGATTGGGGGAAACGTCTGGTTAATTGAGTCGGTGCCGCCGGGCAGCAAAGTGCTCAATGTGCCGCAGATACGGAGAAAGTAAACGGGGCGGTTTATCCCGCCCCGTTGCGTTATTGATTCACCATCCCGACCTTGCGCAGATAGGGCAAGAGCGCAGTAAACACTGCGTAGGCGAGCGCCGAGTTCACAGCCGCCTTGATCAGGTTAAACGGTATTATGGCTGGGATCAGAAGCGCGACAACCTGCTCGACAGGAACGCCGAGATACAGCGGAGTGACTAGCAAATTCAGTCCGACCATGACCGCAGTTGCTCCTACAGTTCCAACTAGTGCCCCGATTAAGTACTTGTGCTTGTAGTTCGACAAGTGATAGAATGCAGCGATCAGTGTGACCAGAAGCCCGGTAGATGCTATGTGCATAAAGGCTCCTATTAGTCCGGCCTCGTACATGCCCATGATCAGCGATACTGCGACAGTGATGAGTAAACCGTGCCCGGCTCCCATGATCAGAGTTCCAATGATGATCGGCACGTCGGCCGGGTCGTAGAGCAGAAATGGTGCGATGCTAAACAGACGGATAGGGAAGTAGACTGCAGCCAACCCTAGCACAACTGCGACTGCTGTTAGCAGCCCGCAGTAGACGAGCTTCTTTGCATTAGTAAAGCTGCACCTCTCCGAAGACACCTTGTGGTTGTGAACAGATACTGACATCAACGGTACCTCCTTGTGAACTCCACTCAGGCGGCCTTCGGCAACCGAGTACAAAACATACCCCCGGGGAATCTACCCTCCGGGGGCTTACTTCGTTATGCATGAGCACAGCGACCTTCTCTCATCCGGACTATACCGTCGGTCCTGGAATTGCACCAGGTCCACCCAGATAACCGGGTTCGCGGACTGAGGCCATTAGCCATCACCGCCGGTCGGGATTTGACTATCGTCTCACCCTGCCCCGAAGGTACCTGCCGATATGGAGTTTTCTAAACATATCATACACCCGGGACATTGCGATGGCAATACCCAAGCGGAAGAGATTGTTGCGCGCAGTTACAGGAGCTCAGAGCCTTCTGAAAGATAATTTAGAATGACATCCCTCTGAGGAGTAACGTAAACGGTAGTCTGAGAATCGTAGATTACCATTCCGGGTTTGGATCCTTGAGGCTTCCTAACATGCTTTTTTAAAGTGTAATCAACCGGAACATGCGAGGACTCCCTCGCCTTACTGTAGTAGGCAGCTAGCAGAGCAGCTGCAGTCAAGGTAGTCTCCGGAACAGTTTTCATGCCGTGAGAGCGGATTATTACATGGGACCCGGGAATGTCCTTGACATGGAGCCATATGTCGCCTGGCGACGCTATCTTCAACGTCAGTTCGTCGTTTTGACGGTTGTTTCGTCCTACCAAGATCCGGACTCCGTCCTTTGAGACAAATTCTGCCGGCGCCGACTTTTCCCTCAAACTCCTCGGATGTACCTTTCTCGCAGGCTTGCGTTTTGCAATCCCTTGATCTTCCAATTCAGACCGGATCTCCTCCAGTTCGGTCAGTGTGGATGAGGAGTCGATGCTGGACTCCACTTGTCTCAAGTACGCAAGATCGGCCTCGGTTGAGTCTATTAGCGACTTAACAACCTCTTTACTTCTTTTCGCCTTTGTGTACTGCTTGTAGTAACGTTGAGCATTTTCGATTATGCTAAGACTGGGATCAAGCTCAATCTGGATTTTAGAGAGCTCAGGATCGAAATAGTTGACGATCTCCAGTGACGTATGTCCCTTCTCGGACCTGGCCGGATGAGTCATCAACAAATCGGCCTTGAGCTTGAGCTCGTCGGCATCTTCCGATTTCTTCAGCGATGCCCTGAGGCTAGAAAGCTTCTCCTCGCTGCGTTGGATGTAGGCAGCAACGATTGAGGCCAGCTCTGATTTGAGCGAGGATATTTTGGCGTTTTGTTCCTTAATTGCAAGCGAATGGTCGAGTAACTCTCCAAGAGTGGGGAACGTCTGTTCAATGTACCCTTGTTTTGCAAGGTGCGTGAGTCTCATAAAGGAAAACGCTTTGAGCTCCAAGCTGCCTCTCTCGGTGCGACCGTAGGCAACGGGCAAGTAATTGCCCTGTCTTAGATCAACTATAACGTCGAAGAGAACTTGTGAGATCCGCATAAGCTCCGAGGACGAGATCTTGTCCAAACCGGTGTCTGGGTCAACGCCAGAACGATGCAAGATCTCGGTTGCTGTCAACGGCCCAAGACCTTGGAACATGTCCACAAGACATTTCTTTGCCGGCTGTTGGCTGCGGTTACTTGCCAGTGCATGTCGAATGTCGTCCGGGCATAGACCTGTCTTGAGTCGCAGGTCTATCTTCCTTTGGGAAGGAGGAAGGATATACTGCCTGCCCGGTAGAATTTCTCTATACCTGTTGACTCGGCTGCCGATATGTTTGGCGCAGTCTATGATCACAGAAGTATCTGTGTCCAAGAGGACCAGGTTGCTGTGCTTGCCCATCATCTCTAATAGTAGGTCTTTTAATGTACTGCGCCCGTATTCATCTCTGAATTCGACGTGAATAGTGAGAATCCGTTCGGACCCGGGTTGTTCGACGGAGACGATCTTGCCTCCTAACAGGTGCTTGCGCAGCACCATGCAAAATACAGGCGGAGTCTGCGGGTTTTCCGGATTTAGCCCGGTTAAGTGCACTCTAGCATACTGAGGATGTGCCGAAACGAGTACGTGATGTGCGACACCGCCTCCGCGGGTTGATATGACTGCTTGGAGCCTGTCCGGCATAGAGATCTTGTCAATTCGGCTGCCTACAATGCTCTTTGAGAGCTCGTGGCATAGTGCTGTGACAAAGAAGCCATCTATTGACATCGCAGCAACCTCTGATCATATACTGGTAGAGTGACATTGAAAGTATAGCACCCGGTATTGGCCGGGTCAAACGATGATTTTGGAGAGGCGGTGTAGAAATGTTGTCGTTCGTCATCTTAAGCAATGCCGCCGGTACACCGAATATGAGACTTAGATTTATACCTGTCTTTATTCTTGCTTTTGTATTGCTCTTAACGTACGCCGTGCCTACTCGTGCACAAGACCCATCTTCGGTCGATAATCTCTACGTCAACATGGGAATATATTATCGACTGAGGGGTGTCAAGTCGGCATCGGAGGACCATTTCGAGAACGCATGGGACAAGACCGGAGGAGACCCCGAGGTCGCACTCGTCGCTGCGATTGCGAACTATGTCAGCGTCGACTACGGCGCGGCACTCGGGTGGTTGAAGCGCATCCCGTCTGACTCTGAGCAATATGCACTCGCTTTATGCTTAGAGGGCGTCGTTTACCTGGAGCAGGCGGGAATTCCATATGCCGGGAGATCTATTCTTCAGTCGGAATATCTTTATTCTGCCGCCGAACAGCGGTTCATTCGCGCTCTAGAACTAAACAGCGACCTCGTATTTGCTAAACACATGCTGGCTCGCATTTACGCAGTCAGAGGGGAGCTTCAGAAGGCGGTTGCCTTGCTCAAAGGGATTCCAGAGGCTTACCAGATCGATGCAGTCGCGCAGCTGTTGAGGTTACTCCAGCAGCCGCAATCCAACTCTGTGCAGGTGCCGGAGTAGGTGGTAAGAAGGAATCCATCGCTGTCGGTTGAATACACTAAAACGATTGTGCACTACACGACGATGCTAGGACAGGCTGGGTTGGGAAGCGGGTATCCTTGGCTACAATCAGCAGCATGACCGGATACGGTCGCGGACAGGTATCTGCAAAAGATAGGATATACACGGTGGAGGTGCGGTCTGTTAACGGCCGGTACCTCGACGTATTATGTAGGGTGCCCCGGGAGCTATCCGCCTTAGAGGACTTGATCAGATCGCGGATTAGCGCTAAGATCCATCGGGGGAGGATAGAAGTTACTTTATCAGTTGAATACCCCGCGGGAAGCGGCAGGAATTTTATTCTTGACGAAGAATTAGCTTTGCAGGCTTTCGAGGCTATGAAACGGCTGTCGAAGAGGCTCGGCCTGAACGAGGAGCCGCGCTTGCAAGATGTTCTTGCAATACCGGATGTCTGCCGGCTCGAAGAGCCTGCAGACATCGAGTCTGTGTGGCCCTTTGTGCAGGAGGCCCTAGATAGCGCTATTGATGATCTGATCGAGATGCGCAGACTCGAAGGCGAACGCCTGAAGACCGACCTACTACATAGAATCGTCGAAACTGAACAACTTATTAGCGAGATACGATCGCGAAGTTCTCGAGTTTTCGACGAGTACAGGCAGCGAATCCGGGAAAGGCTGCGCTTGCTGACAGACGGGGTTGAGTTGGATCAGGGTCGCCTCGAGGCTGAAGTAGCATTACTGGCGGAAAGGGTGTCAATTGACGAGGAACTGGTCAGATTGTCTAGTCATATCGAAGCCCTGAGAACTACGTTGCTTTCGGGGGGTGTGGTCGGGAGAAAGTTGGACTTCATCCTGCAGGAATGTAACCGTGAGGCCAATACTATTGGGTCTAAGGCTAGTGACTATGAGATCGGACGTCTGGTAATTGAAGTCAAGAGCCAATTGGAGAAACTAAGGGAACAAGTTCAGAACATTGAGTAGGAGGTGGCCAGTATGTCTAATCTGCCCAAGCTGACCCCGGCAGAGAAGGCGCAAGCTCTAAAAAAGGCCCAGGAGGTTAGGTCCAAGAGGTCTCAGATGAGGGCCAAGCTTAAGTCCGGCGAACTGACGCTTGAAAAGGTCCTTGCCGCTGCTAAGGATGACGAGGTCATTGCACGTATGAAGGTTTCATACCTTCTCGAGTCGCTTCCCAGGATCGGCAGAGTTCGGAGCCGTAAGCTAATGCAAGACATCGGAATCGACGAGTCGAGAAGGGTTCAGGGGCTCGGTGTTAGGCAGAAGGAAGCTCTCCTACAGCGACTGGCAAAATAAGAGGAGGTTAAGCATTGGACATCAAGTTGGTCAACATAGGCTTTGGCAATATTGTTGCCGCCAATCGAATCATAGCTATCGTCAGTCCGGAGTCCGCTCCGATCAAGCGGATAATTCAAGATGCGCGTGACCGCGGTATGTTAATTGACGCAACTTATGGGCGCAGGACGAGAGCCGTGGTAATGACTGACAGCGATCACATTATCCTTTCTGCAGTCCAGCCCGAGACTGTAGCGCACAGGCTGAGCGGGAAAGAAGGCGTCTCAGAAGCCAGTGAGCAAGATTGATTTGTCTGTCGGCAGGGAAACCTGCTTCGCCAGTCTGATGCGGCGCAGAGGAGCTCTTTTTGTGATCTCAGGACCGTCTGGCTCGGGAAAGAATCGTGTCATCTCTGAGGTCATGAAGGTCAGGCGCAATCTCAAATACTCTATCTCTGTAACTACCAGGCCAATGAGACCGGGCGAGAAAGATGGCGTTAATTACTATTTCGTTTCTCGAGAACAGTTCGAGGATATGATTAAACAGGGAGATCTTCTTGAGTACGCCGAAGTCTATGGCAATTTGTACGGCACTCCCAGGAAGCCTGTTGAGGAGATTCTTGCAGCAGGCGAAGACGTGATACTTGATGTCGATGTCTTTGGAGCCCGCCAGATACGCGAGAGGTGTAGTGATGCTGTTTTGATCTTCCTGTTGCCGCCGTCGGTCGAGGAGTTAGAACGGAGGATCAGGAGCAGAGGTGCCGATGATGAGGAGACCATTCAGCGCCGTATGAACTCCGCCCTCGGAGAGATCTCTGCTCTGCCAGAGTATACATATGTGATTATCAACGACGAGCTAGACGAAGCCGTTAGTCGTTTAGCATCGATAATAGATGCTGAACGTTGCCGCACCAGCAGGATAAGTTTTGATGTCTAGTGCAGCTTACCGTCCTGGCCGGGTTTTGGTCAATAGGAGGTTATTGCACCACAATGGACAGACCATCACTTGATGAATTGCTTCCGAAAGTTGATAGCAGATATACTCTCGTTGTGTTAGCTGCAAAGCGGGCAAGGCAGTTGGTGGATGGGGCGAACCCCACTGTGTCGGTAAACAGTAAAAAGCCCGTGACGATCGCACTCTATGAAATACTTAACGACAAGGTCACATACGAGAGACCCGAGAGGGGCGGTGCGAAGCCTAGTAACTGAGTGCAATGATGTTGTTCGCTACAGTATTTAGTTCGTCACGGGGGGTGTACCCCCGTTTTTTGTAGCGAATGCATGGGTTCGGGAGGAGTTTGTATGATCGATCCGGAGCGCAAGCGCCTCGTTCTCGGTGTTACTGGAGGTATAGCAGCGTACAAAGCCTGCGAGCTGGTTAGGCTTGCGGTCAAGGCAGGTATGGACGTTCGAGTGGTCCTAACTAGGTCCGCTGCGGAGTTTGTTTCTCCCCTGACATTTCGCACTTTGTCGAATAACCCGGTTGCAGTGGATACGTTTGAGGCGCCGGCGCACTGGGATATACAACACGTGTCTTTGGCGCAATGGGCCGATGTTCTGGTGGTTGCTCCTGCTACGGCGAACATTATCGGGAAGATGGCCGCGGGCATTGCGGATGATCTGCTGACGTCTACCGTTCTTGCGTGCAAGTCCCCTAAAGTCATAGCTCCCGCCATGAATACGGCGATGTGGGAAAACCCGATAGTTCAAAGAAACATTGAGATATTGCGGTCTTATGGGTTTACTGTTCTTCGCACTGAGAAGGGGCTTCTTGCATGTGGCGATGTCGGGTACGGTCGGATGCTGTCCCCTGATCGCATCCTGCAGTACGCATTAAGGGAATTAAGAGCGACGAGTCAGTGGCGCGGAGTGCGGTGTCTTGTCACTGCCGGGCCGACGCGCGAGCCGATTGATCCGGTGAGATTTGTCGGAAACCGGTCATCGGGCAAGATGGGATACGCTCTTGCTACTGAGCTGTGGCAGCGTGGAGCTGAAGTGGTACTCGTCAGCGGCCCTGTCAGCCTAGAGCAACCTGAGGGAATCAAGACCGTACGGGTTAATACGACCGAGGAAATGCTCGACGCGTGTTCAGCTTATTTTGCAGATTGTGATGTGTGCATTTTCGCTGCTGCGCCGGCTGACTTTCGTCCTGCGTCGGTTGCAGAATCCAAGATCAAGAAAGGTGCGAGCGGTTCCGGCGTTACTATTGAGTTAGTCGAAAACCCCGATATATCTGCAACTCTCTGTAAATCGAAACGACCCAATCAGATTGCAGTCGGGTTCGCAGCAGAGACCGACGATCTCATTGAAAACGCCGTCGCGAAGCTCAAGCGGAAGAACCTAGACATGATTGTTGCGAACGATGTGACTCTCGAAGGGGCGGGATTTGAGGTCGACACTAATATCGCAACAATCATCCACCGGGACGGCCGGAGAGAGCAGCTCTCGCTGATGAGCAAGGCCGATCTCGCACGCGTCATTGTAGATCGGATATCGGCGCTGTTCAAATCCGAATCATCAGGTGAGGAGGAATGCGATTGCGCGAGATAGGGACTTCGACTCGGCTTCTTGCGGTTTTCGGTGATCCTGTAGAACATTCCCTTTCGCCTGCGATGCACAATGCAGCCATCGCGAGTCTCGGGCTTGATTACGTGTACCTTGCCTTTCGCGTTAGACTCACCGATCTGGCGAGGGCCCTCGATGGCGTTCGCTCTATGGGAATTCCCGGAGTGAATCTAACCATTCCGTTGAAGCGCGCGGCGTGCGAACTGGTAGACCACTTGTCGCGGGACGCGTGCGACGCGGGAGCTGTGAACACGGTGGTCAATCGCGACGGTGTCCTAACCGGCCATAACACTGATGGTGATGGATTCATAGCCTCACTCGAGGAAGATCTTGGAATGCATCCTGCAGGCCTGCGAGTCTGCATTCTTGGTTCCGGTGGGGCCGCACGCGGCATTTCACTGAGTCTGGCCAGGTCGGGCGCGGAGAGGATCGTATTCGCCGTGAGGACTGTTGAAAACGGACGGCAGCTTTGTTCTCTGGTGACGAAGCGGTACCCTGTGTGCAGGGCCGACGTTGTCAATATAGCTGATCGAGTGCAGCTCAGCCGTGTGCTCTCGGATACCGATCTTCTTGTAAACGCGACACCGGTCGGAATGCATCCGTTTGTCGACCGGTCTATAGATGTAGATCTCGGCAGCCTTCCCGAGCATGCCGGAGTAGCCGATTTGATTTACAATCCGTCAGAGACGCTGTTCTTGCGCTCTGCGAAGGCGCTGGGCTATCGCACGATGAATGGCGTAGGCATGCTGGCTCACCAAGGCGCACTTGCATTCCGCCTTTGGACTGGAGCACTTCCGGACGTCGGTATCATGCGGCAGTCTATAATGAACTGCCTGGCACGTGGTAGTAATTCTGTTACTTGAGAAGGTGGCCCTGTGTTGCGAGTTCTTACGTCAGGAGAATCGCATGGTCCGTTTCTTTCGTTCATATTAGAAGGTTTGCCCGCCGGACTGCGCGTCGATGTCAATTTCGTCAACAGAGAGTTGTCCCGTCGACAGCGCGGATATGGACGCGGGGAAAGAATGAACATCGAATCAGACAGCGTCGAGTTCGTAGGCGGGCTCCGCAGAGGAGTGACTTTGGGGAGTCCTTTGTGCGGCCTGATACGCAATGCGGACCATGAAAACTGGAAAGCTGTGATGGCTCCACACCCGACCGGTGAGAGCGCAGAAAACTCACGCGCTACAAACCGAGAGTTGTACACTCCCCGACCTGGGCACGCAGATTTGGCCGGATCCGTGAAGTACGGATTTGTCGATGCGCGCAACGTTTTGGAACGCGCCAGCGCCCGTGAGACAGCAGCCCGCGTCGCTGCCGGAGCGGTCTGCAAACTGCTTCTGGCTGAGTTTGGAATCCGGGTCTACTCGCATGTTATCGGCATAGGCAAGGTCTCTGCTGGCATATCGAGTGAGCAGGCGCTTGCCTGTTACGATGCGATTGAAGAATCTCCGGTGAGATGTGGAGATCCCTCGGCCGCAGCTGAGATGATAAAGGAAATTGAGACCGCCAGGTCGGAAGGCGATTCTGTCGGAGGAGTGTTTGAAATCATAGCCACCGGCGTGCCCGCCGGCTTGGGCAGTTACGTCCATTTCGATCGGCGGTTGGACGCAGCAGTCGCGGGCAGTGTTATGAGTGTGCCAGGAGTAAAAGGGGTTGAGTTCGGCGCCGGATTTAGGGCGGCATCAATGCGAGGATCCGAGGTGCATGATGAGATCGAACCGTCGGATACCGATCCTCGCGGCTATAGACGACTTTCGAATAACGCCGGAGGTATCGAGGGCGGAGTGAGCAATGGAGAACCGATCGTTGTTCGGGTCGCCATGAAACCAATTCCGACTCTGAGAAAACCACTTCGAACTATAGATGTTCTAACTCGCACCTCTGTCGTCGCCGGCTATGAGCGATCGGACGTCTGTGCAGTGCCTGCGGCTAGTGTCGTCTGTGAGGCCATGGTCGCACTTGAACTGGCTAAAGCTTTAGTGGAAAAGTATGGCGGAGACAGCATTGATGAAATGAAAGCGCATATGCAGTGTTGGCAGGTACGTTTGCCGTTCTCAAGAGAGGTATAACAACCGTGAAGAGCATAGCCTTGATAGGATTCATGGGCGCGGGCAAGTCTACTATCGGTCCTCTTCTTGCAAGGAGGCTTGGATTTGCCTTTGTGGAAACTGACGATTTAACCGAGAAAATCGCCGGCAAGAGCATTGCCAGAATCTTTGCTGAGGATGGCGAAGCAGCCTTTAGAAGACTGGAACGATCGGTGATCCAGCGAGTCACTTTACTCACTGACGCGGTCATCTCGTGTGGCGGAGGAGCCACTATTGATCCCAGAAATCTGCGGCTTCTGAGAATGAGCTGTCGTGTTGTTTTGCTTAAAGCCGATCCATCGGTCTTGTTTGAAAGAATTGCTCGCTGTGAGTCTAGGCCGATCGCCAGGAGAATCAGTGAAGTGGCGGATGTTGAGCGCATTCTGGAGGACCGCGCGAGAGCTTACTCGAGCTACGACTTTTGTGTAGATACAGGCCGTTGCACAGAGTCACAGGCCGTTGACTTGATTGTCGAGTGGTTACTCGGACAGGACTCTGAGGACCGGAGCCTTCGGTTATCTGTAGGCCTCGATAAACGCTCGTACTCTATAGCAGTTGGTTTCGGCCTTCTTTCGCACTTAGGAAGTGAGATGCGCGATGTTGGACTAAGCGGGCGAGCTCTCCTCTTTTCCAACGATACTGTCGCCGATCTTTACGGTGAGCGCGTGCTCGGCGCAATGTCTCGCGCGGGTTTTGAGTGTTACAAGTTCTTGATGGCGGACGGCGAATCCTACAAGAACCTTGAGACTGCGCAGCAGGCCTATGTAGAGTGCAGCCGTGCCCGCCTTGAGAGACGGTCGACGATTGTTGCCTTAGGCGGTGGAGTTGTCGGAGATGTCGCAGGGTTCGTTGCAGGCACTTATATGCGCGGGGTCAATCTGGTCCAGGTCCCCACTACTTTACTGGCAATGGTTGATTCGAGCGTTGGCGGAAAGACGGCTGTAAACATGCCGTTCGGCAAGAACATGGTTGGGGTTTTCTATCAGCCTCGTCTCGTAGTCGCTGATCTGCAGACTCTGTCGACATTGCCTGCGCGTGACTACCGCTCCGGAATGGTTGAGTTGGTAAAGCACGGGTTAATACTAAATCCGGCGCTGCTAGAGTACTTGCTAGAGCGACCTCAACTGTTGTCAGGCTTCGGTGAGAGCGAGGATTTAGCATATGCAGTAGCGCACTCGTGCGCGGTGAAAGCTGAAGTGGTCGAATCAGACGAGCTGGATTTCGACTTGAGAGAGATTCTCAATGTTGGGCACACAATAGGGCACGCACTTGAACTCGTCTGTGGGTACGGCCGGCTTAAGCACGGAGAGGCGGTGGCGCTGGGGATTATTGCCGAGACTCTCGCTGCGAATATGTCCGGGCTGGCGTCAGACGAGTGCCTTGAGAAAGTCAGAGAATGCCTGTATCCCCTGCTAGAAGGCCTGGTGTTGCCCGATGTCGATGCCTCGGCTGTATACGAGGCGCTTTTGAGCGACAAAAAGAGGCGGGACGGTAGGGTCAGGTTTTCAGTGCTGGAGCAGGTTGGTCGAGTCAGGCTGGGAGTTGAGCTCGCACGCAGTGCGATCGAAGAAGCAATTGCCAACACCGTTAGTTTGTTGTAGCCTCAAGGTGTGGTGTGGGGGTGTTTGCCTGTGTCTTCAGCGATGCGGGTGCTTGTTGTAAATGGCCCTAATTTGGATATACTCGGACGCCGAGACGCGAATACCTACGGCTCGCTGACTCTCAAAGAAATTGAGGAAAAGGTTCGTGAAAGAGCCATGGATCTAGGAATTGATGTTGAGTTTTTTCAGTCTAACAGCGAGGCGGAAATAATCGAAAAACTGCACGAGTGCGACTGTGACGGTGTCGTGATCAATCCCGCTGCTTTTACGCACTATAGCTACGCTATCCGCGATGCCTTGGAAGCCGTCACCGTGCCCGTAGTGGAAGTCCACTTATCCAACATTTACGCTCGCGAAGAATTTAGGAGGCATTCTGTGACCGCGCCGGTCGTGTCGGGGCAGATCTGCGGTTTCGGCTGGATCGGCTATGTCCTCGCATTACAGGCACTTGCAATGATCGGAGGTAGGAATCGTTGAATCACCGTATCCAAAGATTGGTATCAATGTATTCTGAGCTTGGGATCGAGGGATTTCTCATATCTAAGCGAGAAAATCTGAGGTACATAACAGGGTTCTCGGGATCGACCGGAGTCTGCGTTGTTCTAAAGGACGGCTCAGGCGTGTTTATCACTGACCCTAGGTACGACGTGCAGGCAGCTGAAGAGGTGAGTGAGTTCGAGATCATGATTAGCAGAGAACCCGCTCTCTCTGAAGCTGCAATGTGGATAAACAATTCCAAGATTGCAGCGGTGGGCATCGAAGCCGCTGCTATGACTGTTGCTTCTAAGAACGAATTGGCAGGGCTTCTGACCGGGACAGATGTAGTCGAAACAGACCGAGTGATTGAAAAACTGCGCGCAGTTAAAGATGAATCAGAGATAGTTTGCATAAGACAGGCTGCTAGGATTGCCGATCAGGCGCTAGACGCGGTTCTGAGGGATGTTATAAAGGAAGGAGTTTCCGAGCTAGACATTGCAATTGAGTTAGAATACCAGATGCGCAGGCACGGAGGAGACAAGCCCGGGTTTGACACCGTAGTGGCATCGGGCCCTCGTGCTGCCATGGCTCACGGGGCTCCTACAGACAGAAAGATAAGACCGGGCGAGCCGATAGTGTTGGATTTTGGCTGCTGTTATCGTGGGTACATTAGCGATATGACGCGCACTGTTTTCGTCGGCGAGCCGGATGCAGAGATGCGAAAGGTCTACCGAGTGGTCCTCGAGGCACAGCTCAATGCTTGCCACAACCTGCGCGCAGGTATGACCGGCAAGGAGGCAGATGCTCTCGCTCGCAGCATCATTGAGCGCTCAGGGTATGGGGATCGTTTTGGACACGGCTTGGGTCACGGGGTCGGTCTAGAGGTTCACGAGCTTCCGTCACTGTCTCCAAAGAACGACAGCCCACTGGAACCACTTTCTGTTGTGTCCGTGGAGCCCGGAATCTACCTGCCTCAGAAAGGTGGAGTGCGGATCGAGGACCTAGTAGTACTCAGGCCTGATGGCATCGAGAATCTCACCGGCTCACCCAAGGACCTGGTCTGCCTCTGAACCGGGGTTTGCCGTAGGTTGGATCTTTAGTTGTCTAGGAGGGGGAGGAACCATGATTTCGACAAACGATTTTCGCACGGGGTTGACGATAGAAATTGATGGTGAAGTGTATCAGGTCGTCGACTTCCAGCACGTCAAGCCGGGAAAAGGAGCTGCGTTCGTTCGTTCGAAGCTTCGCAACATGAGGACCGGTTACATCCATGAGCGCACGTTTAGAGCCGGCGAGAAAGTCCCGACCGCGCGGGTGGATTACAAAGAGATGCAATTCCTATACAAGAGCGGCAACGACTACTGCATGATGGATACCAGTACTTATGAGCAGACCATGCTCCCTGAGAGTGTGATCGGCGACAGCGTGAAGTTCCTCAAGGAGAACATGGTAATCAACGTAGCCATGTATGAGGGGAGTCCTATTGGCGTCCAGCTGCCGAATTTCGTGGAATTAGAGGTTGTTGAGACCCCGCCGAGCTTTAGAGGCGACACAGCGACCGGCGGCAGCAAGCCGGCGGTCCTCGAAACTGGAGCGACGGTTCAAGTTCCCTTCTTTATCAATGTGGGGGATAAGATACGCGTGGATACTCGCACCGGAGAGTACCTTGAGAGGGTATAGACTTATTCGATAGACCGGTTCAACAACACGAGCCGATCCACGGCCTGGTGGCCCTGGATCGGCTCGTGTTGTACACGACGGCAAAATGTGAGTAATAAATGTACAAGTTCGTAATATTTATAAGACTGAGGTGGGGACTGGCTATGGCAGCCCTGCGCAGAGATGGTGCAGTAGAACTCGAAGACATTCACAAATTTACAAGTTATTTGCCGTCCGGAATAAGGCGTTCGCTCTACGAGGTAGACGAAACCGTTCTCGACGGGCTAATAGAGGTTAGACTTCGGCTCGGCAAGCCGGTAATGCTCATTTTTGATCGCGGCGAAAGGCTCCTGGGTCATAACGGGCTTTGTCGCACGGGCGAAGTACCGATGATTTTCACTCGGGCGATGAGGGATGAAACACTGCAGTTGCTCACTGACAGATCGGTCTACGCGGTGGAGGAGGAACTGAAATCGGGGTATATCACTATTCCCGGCGGTCACAGGGTGGGCGTAGTCGGAAGGGCAGTAGTAAGCAACGGCGCAGTTGAGGCGATAGTGGACATATCCGGAATAAACCTGAGGATGGCCAGAGACGTCCGGGAAGCTGCTGCCGAAATTGTGCCGCACATCGTCGGTGGATCGCTAGGAGTGTACAGGACCCTGGTCTACTCCCCACCTGGATGCGGAAAAACTACTTTGCTGCGAGATCTGGCGAGACGGCTGAGCGACGGCATCGAGACACCGAGGCCGTTCAGAGTGGCAATAGTCGACGAGAGGTCTGAACTGGCCGGGTGCTACCGAGGGGAACCGCAGAGAGATGTCGGCTCTCGGACCGATGTCCTTGACCGCGCACCTAAAGCCGTCGGAATAATGACAGTCATTAGATCGATGTCACCTGAGGTAGTCATCACCGACGAGCTGGGAAGAGTCGAGGACATACGCGCAGTTGAGGAGTGCATGAATGCAGGAGTAGCGCTAATAGCGTCTGCTCATGCCGGGTCCTTGGAAGAGTTAGCTTGCAGGCCGGCCTTTGCTGCAATGATGTCCAGAAACTGTTTCGACCTATATGTTAGGCTCAGCAACCGGCCAAAAGTCGGGACAATCGCGGAGATAAGCAGCAAGTCGGACGCAGCAAACCTGGTCGGCGCTAAACTGACCTCAATACATGCAGAACTAGGTGATTCATGTTGGTTATGCAGGTGATTGGTTTTGTCATGATCTTTTGCAGTGGACTGCTCGCCGGCGAAAGGATGGCTAGGCGGTATAGGGCGCGCTACAGCGACCTTTGCGCCTTAAGGCACTCATTAGTGCTTCTGGAGACTTATGTGTCTCACACCTCGCAGCCGATTCCGAGAGCGCTCGAGTCAGTCGGGCGCAGCATCCGCGGTCGGACAGGGTATCTATTGTGCAGACTGTCACAGGTCTTGGCAGGAGATCCGCGTCTCACTCTGCTGCAGGCTTGGGACTTCATCTGGACAGAGATTGATCGCAACGGTGACTCTCAGTTGCCTGTACTGTCCCCAAGCGATTTGGACATCCTCGGACGCCTTTTCGCATGTCTCGGAGGGTCGGGCCGTCGTGATCAGATCAGCCACATCAGGCTCGCCTCGGAATCGCTGGCCATGAACGAACAAGCAGCTAGGCGGGACCTCGATACTTATCCTAGACTCTGGAGATACTTGGGTGCACTTGGTGCGGCCGTATTGGGCCTTGCAGTCCTGTGAAAAGTAAAGTGACGGGGGAGTTGTGTCGCTTGGACGTCATACTCACGATCTCCGGTATCGGAATACTGGTGGCCGTAATTCAAGCCATTCTTAAGCAAGCAGGTAAGGAAGATTACGGAATATGGGTTGTGCTGGCGGGCAGCGTCAGCGTGCTACTTCTAATTGTCCAGCGGGTTGCTGAGTTAATTGACCAAGTACGAGCCACATTTCATCTGTGGTGAGGTGTTGACATGAACTTACTGTCCATTGCCGGGATTGCGATCGCAGGCCTGCTTATAGTCGCGCTGGTGCGTCAAGTTGCTCCCGAACTGGCCACGCTGGTCATCCTAACTGTGGGCGTAACGATTCTAGCTCTAGTTATCGTACCACTAGAGGAGGCGGTTGGGTTGCTGGAGTCCCTCGCCGGCCGGGCCGGGATCGAGACCGGATACATTGGCGTAATCCTTAAGGTTGTCGGGGTTTCATACATTGCAGGATTCGCGGCTCAAATGTGCAGGGACGCAGGCGAATCGGCTCTCGCCGCTAAGATCGAGCTCGCCGGAAAGGTCACGATTCTTCTTACAGCCATTCCGATCTTCAGGGCCATAGCCGACGCCCTCGAAGGACTGGCGAAAATGGCGCTTTGAGCCCGCACTGCCGGAGAAGCAATGCCGTAGATTTGGGGGGAAGGGCTGTTGTTTCTGAGGCGCACTAAGTCGACGTATGCTGGTGCTCTACTAGTTGTGACCTGCCTACTGTTGTTCGTCACTGCCTGTTGTCCGGTCACAGCTAGCTCCCAACAAGATCCGTTTGAGTCAGCCGTCAGGTACCAGGCCGAAGAACTTGGCCTGGAGCATCTGCAGGCCGAGATGAACACACTGATTCAACAGTTCGGTGACGTCGGTGTCGATGTCAATCTGTATCAGTGGCTAGTTTCTCGGGGACAGATTCCTGTGAGCCCCTGGGGATTTGTCAAGGGAGTAGCCGGTTATTTATTCCGAGAAGTGGTTGGAAACACAGCCTTACTCGGTCAGCTCCTCTTGATATCGGTGATAGCGGCAATTGTCCGCAACCTCGCCGTCTCTTCTGACGGTGATACGGTGGCCGGTGTGGTAAGTGCAGTCCTTTACCTGGTGATCTTGCTCATCGGTTTGTCCAGCTTTCGAAGCGCAGCCGGAATCGCTAACCGCGCTGTTGATACCGTGGTATCATTCGTCCAGTCGGTGACACCTACGCTCTTCACTTTGATGGTGGCTATGGGAGGCGTTTCGACTAGCGCAGCACTGCACCCTGCAGTGTTGGGCGCAGTAGTCAGTTTTGCCTCAATAGTGAGAGGTGTTGTTGTTCCGCTCGTTCTGTTTTCTGTGGTCCTAAGCGTGATAACTCGTTTGTCCGGCACTGTGCGCACCCTCCATTTAGCCAGACTGCTGAGAAGGTCCGCAACTGCAGTCATGGGCCTCGTATCCAGTGCCTTTGTTGCAGTTATGACGATTCGCGGGTTAGTTGCATCCTTTGGCGATGCGGTCACTATGAAAACAGCGAGACTGGCCGCTTCAACGTTTGTTCCGGTTATCGGAGCAGCAATCGCGGATGGGATGGAGGTAGTCGCGGGTGCCTCTCTGCTGATTAAGAACGTCGTCGGAGTCGCCGGTCTGTTGACTGTTGCAATCGCCAGCCTATACCCAATTGTCAAGATTGTCGCAATCGTCTTGATGTACAGGCTTGCAAGTAGCTTGGCCGAACCTTTGGGCGACTCTTCTGTTGCAGATTGCCTAGGGGATCTAGGCGACGGACTGTCACAGTTAGCGATTTGCACGGCAGTTACCGGAATAATGATGGCAGTCACGCTTGCAATTGTATTGAGTGTTGGTTCGCTGCCACAAATGTTCAGGTAGGTGTCTTCGATGATTGAGATGATCGGCTCATGGGTTTATGTGATCGCCGTAGCAACCATAGTGGTTGCGTTTGTTGAATTACTGACCCCGCGCTCGGCTGCCACCGGTTTGACGCAAGTTGTAGTGGGCTTGTGCATCATTGCTTTAGTTCTTGACTTAGTGTTTAGCCTTTTTTCAGTTGAGCTGCAACTAGATACTGTGGGAAGTTTCCGGGTACCTTTGGACGCCGACTACACTGCACAGTTCATTTCTGCGGGACGGGCGTTGGCTGAAGGAACTTTGTCCGCCGTAGAGCAGACCGATCTCGCTGCAAATGACTCCAACTCGCTTCCTACCGGATCAAAGGCTGAAAGTAACTTTCTAATCCAAGTTTCCACAACAATCGAACAGATTAGAGTACATTCCATTCCAAGAGCGGGAGTAGGTGTAAGACATGACTAAGTGGCTGAAAAAGCTGTTTCGATTGAGCTCGAAAAACCACGATTCCGGTGGAAACGGCACTGCGAAAGGCCTCGACCTCATTCTCTTGATAGTCTTGGGAATACTAGGCATCACACTGATGTTGATGGGCTCCGGCAAGCTTTCTCGTCAGGGGGATCGGGTAGAACCGGTCGCATCCAGCAGCCAACAGGAGGTTAAGACGCCGGCAACGGACTATGTGTCTAGACTGGAGCACGATCTGGAGCAGGCAATCGGTCAGATGAAAGGCATTGGGGCAGTCTCGGTTGTCATTACGCTGGAGGCTGACAGTCGGACGATTTTCGCAACGTCCACGAGCGACGATACGGAGAGAATTGAAGAGCGCGACTCGAGCGGGGGCGTTCGAACGACTCACCGCGCTGTCGTGACTACCGAACCGGTTGTGATCCGCAGCTCGGGCGGAAATGAGGAGCTGGTAGTGGTGGGCGTGGAACCACCAAAAGTCAACGGGGTGCTGGTGGTAGCTGAAGGCGCAACAACACCGGAAACTCGATTGGCAATAGCCCAAGCGGTCTCTGCAGCGCTCGGCATCGCGTTGCACCGGGTCGCAGTGGTTGAGAGGGAGGTATGAAATCTGATGAGGACTCGCGTGGTGCTAATCCAACGTAGGACCATTTATCTGGCAGTTGCATTGGTTTGTCTAGTAGGTGGGGTCTCGATAGCTGTTATCCATAAGCTGGCAGGCTTGCCGACCGGTGGTGAGTTGGACTTGCCTGCAGTGGTGACCGGTGGAGGCAGCCTTATGGCCGAGGAGCCGATTAATTCAACGAGCAGCACTGCAGAGACGGTAGATGCCTCCGTATCCATACCGGTGCAGTCTCTGGAGACAACGTCGCCGGAGAGGCAACAATTGATGTCTGCGAGGATCGAATACGACTACAGTGGAGGCTTGGCTTCGGCCAGGCTGTCTCGAGACTATTCGCACAGCAGGGAGCTGGAGTTGCTCGAGGAATCGCTTCAGAAACTCGGCAGTGAGGGCAAGGACACGGAGATCGAGCGCAGGCTTCTGAGTTTGGTTTCTGCAATTGAGATGGAAAGCGCTGCTGAAAACCTGATTCGCGCCAGCGGGTTCAAGGACGCACTGGTCATTGTGACCGATCAGACGGTCGAGGCGATTATCGATTCCGAGGGCCTTGACAAGGCTGACGCCGCGGTGATAGGCGGCATCCTGTCCAGAGTAACCGGCCGGAAGCTACACGAGATCCGCATTAAGGAGTACCGGGCAGCCTTGTAGCTAGAAGGATAATGATTCCGCATGGTGAATAGAAGACATAAACTAGTGGCAGGTAATGCGGTCTAGGTACCAGAGGCAGAGCGAGAGGAAGGTGAGTTATCCCTCGGCGCACTCGGTTTGTTAACGTCGGGAGTTGTTATGAAAGTCAGCGAGATTAAAGAGCTAATAAGCCTTGTAGATAAGAGCGGGTTGACAGAATTCGAGTATCAGACCTCAGACGGCGAGAAGCTTACTTTGAGGAAACTTGCGGTCGGCACCCAGGGTTTGGGCGCGCCTGCGGTAAACCAAGCCACTCACTCTGCAGCCGCTCCTGCTCCCGCCGAGGGGGCTGCCGAAGCTGTGGAGCAGGTTGATGGGCTCTTGCCCGGGCAATTTACGATTGTCTCGCCGATGGTCGGCACCTTCTACCGCGCTCCGGAGCCCGGAGCAAAGCCTTTTGTTGAGGTGGGAGATATCGTTGAGCCCGGTCAGACCGTTTGTATTATTGAAGCTATGAAGCTCATGAATGAGATCGAGGCTGAACGTCGCGGGAGAGTAATCAGGATCCTTGTGGACAACGAAGAACCTGTTGAATACGGTCAACCTCTGTTCGTTCTGCAGGACGTTTGAAGTCCGGGACTGGCAGTCGGTCGGAGGTGGCACTTCAGGTGTTTAGCAAGGTTTTGATTGCGAACCGCGGTGAAATAGCAATAAGGATCATTCGGACATGCAGGGAGATGGGTATATCGACCGTAGCCATTTATTCAGAGGCAGATCGTGACTCGCTGCACGTGCTTATGGCCGATGAGGCAATCTGCGTCGGGCCTCCAGAGAATGCCAAGAGCTATCTCAATATTCCAAATATCATCAGTGCGGCGCTAATCAGTGGGGCAGATGCTATCCACCCGGGGTACGGAAACCTGTCCGAGAAGGCCAATTTTGCGGATGTTTGCGAGGAACACGGAATACGGTTTATCGGTCCATCACCTAGTACCATGGAGAAGATGGGTGACAAGTCTCTAGCTCGCCGGATTGCGGACAAGGCGGGGGTTCCGATAGTGCCTGGCAGCCCCGGTCCGGTCGAAAGTTTGGATGACGCCTTGTCGATCGCTGCGATGATCGGCTATCCGGTGATGGTCAAAGCATCTGCCGGCGGTGGAGGAAAGGGCCTTCGCCTGGTCAGAGACGACAGAGAGCTCCGCCGGGCATTTCATACTGCGGCTTCAGAAGCGGAAGCTGCCTTCGGCAGCCGGGAGTTGTACATAGAGAAGTTCATCGAGAACCCTCGGCATGTTGAGATTCAGATCCTTGCAGATGCTCACGGGGGGATCATCCATCTGGGTGAGCGCGATTGTTCGGTGCAGCGCAGAGGGCAGAAAATTGTCGAGGAGTCGCCATCACCTATTGTAACTCCAAGGCTGAGGCGAGCGATGGCGGATTGCGCTATTCGAATCGCCAGGGCAGTGGGCTATGTTGGAGTTGGCACTGTGGAGTTTCTTGTTGATAGATCCGGCCGCTTCTATTTTATAGAGATGAATACAAGAATACAGGTAGAACACCCGGTAACTGAAATGATCACCGGCATCGATTTGGTACGCGAGCAATTGCGGGTCGCAGCCGGCGAACCTCTGGGCAGAAGGCAGTCTGATGTCGTATTCAGAGGCCACTCAATCGAGTGCAGGCTCAATGCTGAGGATCCGGAGAACGGGTTTTTGGCGTCGCCCGGAAAAATCGTGAGGTATCACGCACCGGGCGGACCGGGAGTTAGGGTTGATAGTGCAGCGTACGCCGGTTGCACTATCCCGCCATACTACGATTCAATGTTTGGCAAGCTAATTGTGTGGGCCGATGACAGGGAGTCAGCAATTGAGAGAATGAGCAGGGCGTTGGAGGAGTTTGAGATAGTCGGAATTAAGACTACTATTCCGTTTCACTGTGAACTGATGCGCAGTGAGTATTTTCGCGAGGCCAAGATCTATTCGGACCAAGATCCCGCGGCTATCGTTGGCTTCGATAGGCGCTGGCAGGTTAGCTCGCAGCGAATCAGCGGTCAGTAGATGCAGTCTTGCTTGCATTATCTTTGAATCGGCCTCGTATATAACGTACGGCGGTGCGAAACCGACAAGGGGGTGCGATCCTTGGAGGATATGGAGAGAATGGATATTGGGACCGTAAAGATTGCCGACGAGGTAGTGGCGATCATCGCAGGATTAGCTGCAACCGAAGTAGAAGGGGTTGCAGGGATGAGCGGTGGGCTTGCCGGAGGAATAGCAGAGCTTCTCGGAAAGAAGAACCTTTCCAAGGGTGTCAAAGTGGAGGTTGGAGACAAGGAAGCTGCAGTGGATCTCTACTTAGTTGTGAACTACGGGGTCTCGATTCCGGAAGTCGCTCTCAATGTTCAAAGAAATGTCGCCCGAGCAATAACCAGTATGACCGGGCTAGATGTTGTAGAAGTTAATGTGCATATTCAGGGAGTCCATTTCCAGACCGAGGAAAAGCCAGAAGAGCCGGCTCGAGTTAGGTAGCAGATTTTGAACTATCTTTCGGGACAAGCTGTGGTCGAGTCTCTGGCCGTTGTGGGAGGCGTAAGCCATGAAAGTATGTGAACGTGTGCTGATTATTCTTGCAGCTCTCTTGTACGTCGTGATCGCCTGCCTCATCGTCGCAGCTTTGATCGATGGAGGCATTAGGGCAGGGTTGGCTGATGCAATCTATGACATGAATGGTAGGTATTTACTGCCATCGCTTGCAATTGCTTTTGCTGCTGCAGTGGCGTTCATACTCCTCATCCGGTCGATCATAGGTCGTGAGTCCGACGACAACAGAGTCATAGCGACATCCACCGACATGGGGCAGATCAATATCTCAATGAAAGCAATTGAGAACGCAGTCAGACGGGTGGCCAGAGAAGTCAGAGGCGTCCGAGAAAGTAGCACTAGGGTTGATGGCAGCGCAGACGGCCTGACTGTTTCAGTTGATGTATCCGTGTCGGCCGACGAGAGCATTCCTGCAGTCAGCCAGCAGGTGCAACTTGCCCTGAGGGATCACTTGAGTGAGCTAGTTGGCATCCCTGTTAAGGAGATCCATGTGAATGTTAAGGATACGTCTGCAGGGTCGAGACAGAGACTCGGGCAGTAAGACGAGTTCGTCCAACCCGCTAAGGTTGGAAATGAGGTGTACCGTATGAATGACGACATGCGGTCCTTGCTCAGGTTTTTTATTGAAAGGCGAAGCCGGGTTGTCGGCCTGCTAATCGGCGTGATTTCCGGACTAATCGCAGTCTTTTGTGGATTTGGCAGAGCGCTTGCTTTTGCTTTTTGTGTGCTGGTCGGTTACGGCCTAGGTAGGTTGTTTGAGTACGAGGATAGTATTGCTTCAATCTTGACTCTTAGACGAATGAGGCGTAGGCATTAGCTTTGAAAGCTAAGCTTGAGCTAACGCCTTGGTTAAACGCCCCTTGGTCTTCTGCAGTGCGCACAGATCGTGACCGCCTTACGGCCGACCGTAAGGCGGTCGCTATACTTTCTGATGGAAGGGGTTTGAACGAAGCATGCGTCGGATGAGTCGCCGCGAGGCCAGAGAGAAATGCATTAAAGTGCTTTACCAGATCGACCTCACGGCTAATTCATCGGAGGAGTCGATTGCGTCTGTCTTGGAATGCGACGGGTACACGGGAGAATCAGATATAGAGACGCAGTTCTTGAGAGAGCTGGTAAATGGAGTTTTGGAGAACCTCGATGTAATTGATTCCGAGATTGAAGACGCCACTTTGAAATGGAATCCCGAAAGACTCGGAAAGATCGAACTGGCGATCTTGCGATTGGGTGTATATGAGATCTTGTTCAGACCGGATATACCGAAAGCAGCTACATTGAACGAAGCTGTTGAGTTGGCAAAGGAATACGCTTCGGAGGAATCGGCGCGTTTCGTAAATGGGGTTTTGGCCGGAATCATGAAGAAGCACAGTGGAACTAGGGGGTAAGCAAGTGACAGACTTGCTTGACGCGGCAGGATTGCTGGCTCAATCGGTTACAGTAAGCGAGATCAACCTGCACATTAAGCGAATTTTGGACAGTCATGATGAAATTCAGGGAGTTTGGGTTCGCGGGGAGATTGCGGATCTGCACCACCATGTCCAGTCGGGGCATGTCTATTTCTGCTTGAAGGACGCTGAGTCTCGGCTTAAGTGCGTCATGTTCAAGAGGGACGCCTCGCTGGTGCCGTTCGAACTGCACGACGGGCTCAGCGTCGTGGTGTATGGCGACATCAGTGTGTACACTCGCGGAGGAACATACCAGCTGTACGCGAGGGAGATGATCAGTCTGGGCGACGGGAGCCTAGCGGGCAGTTTCGAGCTGGTAAGGCAGAGGCTTGCACAAGACGGTTTACTGGATGCGAGTAGAAAACGTAGCCTCCCAAAGTTCCCCAAGAAGATAGCGTTGATCACGTCACCAGAAGGAGCGGCAGTTAAAGACGTTCTTGCGGTCCTCAAGAGGCGTTACCCAATTGTTGAGGTTGTAGTCGTCCCGTGCACCGTCCAAGGCGAGGATGCTGTTTCGTCGATCGTATCCGCCCTTGCCGCAGCTGCAACGGACCCGAGCTTTGATGTCGGGATCCTGACCCGAGGTGGAGGCCCGGCAGATGACCTTTGGGTGTTCAACAACGAGGCGATAGCTAGGCAGCTGGCAGCCATGCCCTTCCCAATGGTGTGTGCGGTAGGTCATGAACGCGATTTTACGATTTGCGATCTCGTGGCCGACCTACGCGCTCCAACGCCGTCCGCCGCAGCAGAGCTAGTCGCCCCCGATAGATCGTCCCTTTTTGACCATATATCTCATCTGGAGTCCCGAGCCAAAAGGTCATTGGTCGGACTCATGGATATTAGCCGTTCACGGATTGCAGGGCTGGAATCTACGTGGGTTCTCCGGAGACCTGATATGATCTTTGCCTCTCTTCGTCAGGCGCTTGAGGAGTTGCTTCACCGGTTAGACGTGGCTTTGGGTGATATAGTAAAGCCTAGGGCTGCTAAGCTGGACCTGTTGATGAGCCGTCTGGACGCTTGTAGCCCATTCAAGACACTTAACAGAGGATATGCTCTGGTCACCAACACCAGCAACGGCCAGCTGGTCGTCAGCACGGGAGACGTCGAGCCTGGAGACGAGATCTCTGTAAGGGTCTCTAATGGGGAGTTTCTTGCCAGGGTGAGCGACGCAGGAGGTGATTCTGAACGTGGCAGCAGGCAGTCAGGACCTTGAGAAACTTTCCTTTGAAGAAAGATTAGCAAAACTCGAAGAAATAGTAGAAACGCTGGAGGAAGGAAAACTAGGTTTAGCGAAGAGCTTAGAGCTATTCGAACAAGCAGTTGCCCTGGCACGCAGCTGTCGGACTGAGTTAGCAAACGCAGAGTTGAAGGTCAGCCAGTTGACTGCTGGTGCGCAGGACGAAGATCAACCGGTTTTGGGTGAGGTGGACGATGAGTCAGAGTAAACCAGATCTTGCTCGGTACTTGCAGGAGTGTAGGTCGGAGATTGAAAACAGGCTTGACAGCCTGGTTCAGCCGCATTTTGATGATCCTGCAGGAATCTTTGAAGCAATGCGGTACTCGCTGTTGGCCGGAGGCAAGCGACTGCGTGCAATCTTGATGATGGCAGTGGCAGACGCAATCGTCGGGTCCCATGGGCACGTTGTTGATGCAGCTTGCGCGCTGGAGATGATCCACACTTACGCACTTATTCACGACGATTTGCCCTGTATGGACGATGATGACTTCCGCAGAGGGAAGCCAACGAATCACCGCGTTTTTGGTGAAGCTATGGCCGTCCTGGCCGGAGACGGACTCTTAACTCTTGCATTTGAGCTACTATCGAGGATTCCAGTCGAGCCGCCTGTTACCCATGAACGACTTCTGAAGTGCATCGCAGAGATCAGCTCCGGTGCGGGCCCGGAAGGCATGGTCGGCGGGCAGGCTATGGACATAGCCAGCAGCGGGGTTGCCGGGATCACGATCGACCGCCTTCAGATAATTCATTCGCGCAAGACCGGCGCACTGTTTCGGGCCGCCGTTAGAGCTGCAGCTATCTTGTCCGGTGCGTCCGAGGCTGTGCTTGATTCTCTCAGCGACTACGCAGACGCCCTGGGGCTAGCCTTTCAGATTATGGACGATATTCTAGACGTTATAGGTGACGAGAAACTCCTCGGCAAGCCCACCGGTTCTGATTCCGAGAAAGGGAAGGCGACATATCCGGCAATTGTTGGAATAGAAGAGTCACGTCGGCTGATGGACCGGGCTGTTGCGAGCGGTCACAAGGCCCTAGCCGATGCCGGGCTCTCCCATACGATTCTGGATGAGATCTTGGACTACGTCGCAAACCGAGACCATTAGAATCTGGAGACCGTCTCAAGGGGGTGTTCCGTCGCGGCAGTGTCGGCAGTGCTTTCAAATCCTGCACTACTTTCGTCTGTAGCAGCTTGGTCGATTGCGCAGGCGCTAAAGGTACTGATCCACTATGCACAACATAGGAGAATCGATTTCCGCCGGTTGACGGGGCCGGGGGGTATGCCTAGTTCGCACTCGGCATTCGCGTCGGCACTTGCGGTTGCCGTTGGCCTCGACATGGGCTTTGAGAGTCCGACGTTTGCTCTTGCCCTGGGGTTTGCACTGATTGTGATGTACGATGCTGCCGGAATTCGTCGAGCTGCCGGCAAACAGGCGGCAGTGTTGAACCAGATAGTAGACGAGCTGTTCCATTCCGGGCGGCTGCCCGAAGGTCGCCTGCGGGAGCTTCTCGGACATACACCGATTGAGGTGCTGGTTGGCGCTGCCTTAGGTGTGGCAGTGAGCCTGATGTTCGAAGCATTGGATTGGGTGGGTTGATCCTCGCTGCAGGCTCCTAGCTGGGTTTCTTGATGGGGCTAACCGGTATATGCTATAATATGATTGCACTAAGCTCGGGTGGCGCAGTATTCTAGTCGGCCTCTCCGGTTCTGAAGGCGGGGCTAAAAATCCGCCACGGGCACATCGATGAAGTCCCTGGTGCTGGCTGCCGACGCCCAGTCGGGGGTTAGTGCTGGGGGTTAAGAGGGTGGGGCGATCCGCAACGGCATGCGGGCGTTGACCCTGCTCTCGCGGAGACCCAAGTACGTGGTGAGGCTGGCGCGTATATATTTTGGATGCGCACGGGGATCCACGGCTTGGGAGTGAACCTACATGTCGGTCCGGCCTGAAAGGGCGATTAACTGGGCTGGGTGTAGTGTAGCCTGCCTTGAGCGGCTCTTGTGGGAACTTGGGTTCAAGCTCGGATTTTCGGCCAAGAATCCGGGCCTATTGCCAGGTGAAACGGGAACTGCAAAAGAGGCTAGGAACCGGAAGAGGACGATGAGGAAAACTCCTAGACTGTCCGCGCAGTGCGGGGCATCCTGAGGATTAGGGTGTGGCTCACAGGCGATCTAGTTTTTCGTTTGGCGACAGCGAAACGCTCGGTCGAAGGGGAAACCGTCCGCTCGGCGACGGCGGATACCGGGTGGGGAAAACCTACTAGACCTTATGCCACAATGTTTACTCAGGATGCTGCCTCTCGAGTTCGCCAGGTGTCGTGATTGCCGGTATCTTCTGTCGAGCCAGGATACCGGGACATCCGTGCCTGCAGGCATGGAGGTTTTCATCCTACAGATGAGAGTTTTAACGTCTAGGGTGCGGCGAGTCCTGATCATCGGATCATGGACGTTTTTTTTGAGCGCTTTACTTAACTTCAGCTCCATTTGTGCCCTCAGCCAGCTAGGTCTATTTCAGTCCGTCTTGGTTCTCCTTGCAATTGTGTTGACCGGCATAGTATTTGACTTAATAGGGACGGCTGCAGCTGCGGCAAAGGATGAGCCCTTCGCTGCCATGGCGTCAAAACGAGTCCGTGGCGCTAGAGAAGCGCTGAGAGTGGTTCATGCAGCTGATGCGGTTGCATCGTTTTGCAACGATGTCGTAGGCGATATCTGTGGAACACTGAGCGGTGCGGTCGTAGCCACAATAGTGTTTCAAATTGCCTCCAATCTCCGTCAAGTCACCCTAGACGCCGCAAATACAGTGCTTCTGGCTTTTACTGCAGCTATGACTGTGGGAGGCAAGGCGTGGGGTAAAGGAATAGCCATACATAACTATGTCCCGGTGTTGATGTTTGTCGGTAAACTCATGTACTTTGTTGAAACCACACTTAGGTTGACGGAGGTTATGCGCACACTTAAAAAGCGCAAGACGCGCAGGAAAACGGGCAAGTCTAGGAACGGGAAAAGCGCAGGACGCGCGCAGACGTAGAGGCGATCGTTTCATGGACAGGATATTGGACCGCATTTCAAGCCCCAAGGACCTAAAGGAGCTCGATGAAAGTTCGCTGGTGATTCTTGCAAAGGAATTGAGAGAAGAGATTATCAATACCGTTGCAGTCACGGGTGGGCATCTTGCTTCAAACCTAGGAGTTGTTGAACTCACTTTGTCCTTGCACAAAGTCTTCGACAGTCCTAAGGATCGCATCGTTTGGGATGTGGGCCATCAATGCTATGTACACAAACTCCTTACCGGCCGCAGGGATCGCTTTTCAACACTGCGTCAGTACGGTGGAATTAGCGGATTCCCGTCACCGACTGAGAGCGAGCACGATGCGTTTTTGGCCGGACATAGCAGCACTTCTATCAGCATCGGCCTAGGCTTTGCGAAGGCTAGGGACTTAAAAGGTGAAGATTACGCGGTTGTGTGTGTCATAGGAGATGGTTCATTGACGGGAGGCTTGGCTTTCGAGGCACTGAACCATGCCGGCCACCTCAAGACCGACATAATTGTCGTCTTAAATGACAACGAAATGTCGATCGCACCGAATGTCGGAGCTTTGGCATCGTGTTTGACTCGTATCCGAATGGATCCCAGAGTTGTCAGAGTAAAAGAAGACTTGGAAGAACTCATCCGTCGAATACCTGCCATCGGCCCAACCATGTCCGATTTAGTCACGCGCCTAAAGGGCAGTATCAAGTACTTGGTAGTGCCGGCAATGTTTGAGGAGTTGGGGTTTACATACATGGGCCCGGTCAAAGGCCATGACATCCCTGCGCTGATCCGGGCGCTCACCGATGCGCGCAGGAGGGGCGGTCCGGTTCTGGTTCATGTGGCGACTACTAAAGGCAAGGGGTACAAGTACGCCGAGTCCAATCCGGAGGTTTATCACTCTATCGGCCCGTTTAAGCCTGAGACCGGCAAGCCGATTGAGTCCAATCCTGAGGCAGAATCTCCTCCTACATTTACCGAGGCTTTTGGCAACGCCATAGTAGAGCTGGCTCGCAAGTCAAACGAAATCGTGGCTATAACCGCTGCAATGACGGATGGAACGGGTTTGGAGCGGTTTGCACGAGAGTTTCCAAACAGGTTTTTTGACGTCGGAATAGCAGAAGGTCACGCGGTTGCGTTTGCAGCAGGCCTCGCGAAGGCCGGGTTGCGTCCAGTCGTTGCAGTGTATTCTACCTTCTTGCAGCGCTCCTATGATCAGATAGTCCACGATGTATGCATACTCGAATTGCCGGTCATCTTCGCAATTGACAGGGCAGGAATTGTTGGAGAAGATGGACAGACCCACCAGGGAATATTCGACATCAACTATTTGAGACATATTCCTAACATGACGGTTTTGGCTCCCAGGGATTACCAAGAACTATTGGCGATGCTTGAATTCGCACTTGCCTTGAACAAACCCGTCGCAATACGATATCCAAAAGGGACAAGCCCGGTTCCAAGATCTGAACAACGTGAACCCGTGACTTACGGCCGTTCTGAGGTGCTCGTTCAGGGCTCCGACGTGGCGTTGGTTGCGCTGGGTTCTATGACCTCTGTCGCCGAGGAAGCTGCAACCCGTTTGAGCAAGTACGGCATATCCTGCATGGTGGTCGATGCACGATTCGCTGTTCCCATCGACTACGATACAGTAAGGGATATAGCAAAGCGTGGAATTCCGATTGTCAGCTTGGAAGAAGGGTGTGTAGACGGTGGAATGGGGAGCGCAATTGCGCAAGCAGTTGCCGAGCTCCCTGATGAGGCTAGAGTCAGAGTTTTGAATCTGGGTGTGCCAAAGAAGTTCATCGCACACGGACGTAGAGACGTGCTGCTCAGAGAGCTTGGGCTCGACTCAGCCGGAGTAGCCAAGAGAGTACTTGAATTGCTCAATGAGCAAAGCTCAGAGGGACCTCGTTTAAGCGCAGATCGAGCCATTTCGGTGCTTTGAGGGAGGCAAAATTGGAGAAGGAGCGTCTGGATAGGTTAGTAGTATTGAGGGGGCTGGCTCATTCTGGAGAAGAAGCACGAAGAATGATTATCGCGGGCGAGATTCTCGTCAACGGCGTTGTTGCGACAAAGCCGGGTATGCGTTTTTCAGTTGAGTCTTCGATTGAAGCAAAGCCGCGCTACCCGCGTTACGTCTCCCGCGGCGGTCATAAATTGGAAAAGGCCTTAGAGGTTTTCGGTATTGATGTGGAGAATAAGGTGGCTATGGATGTGGGCGCGTCCACCGGCGGCTTCACAGATTGCCTTCTTCAGCGGGGCGCGAAGCGAGTGTACGCCGTTGACGTTGGCAAGGGGCAGTTGGCTTGGCAATTGCGCTGCGACGAACGGGTAGTTGTCCTTGAGCGCACCAATTTTCGCTATTTGGATAGGTCTGCTATCAACGATTTGCTCGATGTGATCACGGTTGATGTGTCGTTTATTTCTCTGTCGAAAATAGCACATAAGTTGCGGGAGTTTTCGTCTGCATGGACTGATATAGTTGTGCTGGTAAAACCGCAGTTTGAGGTCGGGCCCGGCCGCGTTGGCAAGAAGGGAGTGGTTAAGGACCCAAAGGCACACGCCGATGCTCTGACCGGCGTGTTTGACGCGATGGAGGAATGTGGACTGGTGCCGGTAGCGCTCACTTATTCACCCATCACCGGGCCGGAGGGAAACATAGAGTTTCTCGCTCACCTGAAACCTGGGGAGTCCAAAGCTGCCGTTTCAACTTTAGAAGTGGAACGGTGTGTTAAGGCCGCTCACTCCGATCTACTCGGCTCTCAGGGGGGATGAGCATGCGGTTTGGGGTAATGTGTCTTAAACACGGTCGGGCCGCAGAGGCCTCGCGTACGCTGTATCAGTGGATGCGCGAGCGCAGAATTGACGTAGTTCAGCTCCTCAGTGAAGACTGTGCTCATCAGTCGCAGCACGCACATCTTCAGCCTGGCGACCCATCCGTGTTATCCGGTTTAGACGTCTTAGTTGTCCTTGGCGGAGACGGGAGCCTGTTGTCTGCTGCTCGCCTTGCCGCTCCTGTAGGGGTCCCTATCCTGGGAGTGAACGTCGGCCACCTCGGATTTTTGAGCGCTGTTGAAGGCGAAGGCGTATTTGATGCGATTACTGCTATTGAAAGCGGGTCGTATTATGTAGAACAGAGGATGATGCTTGAGGCGCTTGTCGAACGGAACGGCAGTATAGTTGGTAGATTCACCGGGCTGAACGATGCCGTGCTCAACAAGAGCGGCTTCTCTCGCATGATTACTATTGACATATCGGTAGGATCCGAGTTCGTGCAGACTGTGCCTGCGGACGGGGTAATTGTGAGCACCCCAACCGGATCTACTGCATACTCCTTGTCTGCCGGTGGCCCGATAGTCAACCCGCTGTTTGAGTGCTTCATAATAACTCCTATTTGTCCTCATACTCTTTATTCGCGCTCGCAGGTGATCTCGGGCGACGAAGAAGTGCGGATTGCGGTGACTACCGGCGGCCAGGATACTGTTCTCACTGTCGACGGCCAAGTCGGGCATTGGCTGTCATCGGGAGACCAGGTGCGCGTCAGGAGATCGCCCTACTATGCCAAGCTCGTTCGGTTCCCGGGCCACAGCTTCTACCGGATACTACGTGAAAAGCTTAGAGAACGGCCCAGGTATGAGACTGACTCGGATGGTGATAATCCGTGAAAAGTCTAAGACAGGCAAAGATTCGCGAGATAATCATGTCAAAAGTGATTAGCACCCAAGAGCAGCTCGCGGAAGAACTAGCTGCTGCCGGGTTCTCGGTGACTCAGGCTACGGTTTCTCGCGACATTAAAGAAATGCGACTAATTAAGGTGTCTTCTCCTACAGGCGAGTACCGGTACTCCCTGCCTCCAAGTGCACCCCAGCACGGAGACCCGGTGGAGATGGCAAAGCGAATATTCGCCAACTCTGTCCTATCGGTTGACTACAGCGAAAACCTCGTGCTGATTCGGACTCTTCCCGGACACGCGGGAGCGGTCGGGGATGCAGTGGACGATCTCAATTGGGCCGGGATAGTGGGCACCTTGGCCGGTGATGATACGGTGCTCGTGGTAGTGCGTCCAAAGGAGAGAGTTGCCGAACTGTTGGCCGGATTTGATTCTCTTCGCAGCTGAGGCCATCGTCGGAGGTGAAACATTGCTCTCTGAACTGCGCATAGTCAATCTAGCCCTCATAGATCGGCAAGTTTTGAAGTTTACTCCCGGGCTGAACGTTTTGACAGGTGAGACCGGAGCCGGGAAATCGATAATCATAGGCTCGATCAACTTGGTCCTCGGAATGCGAGCTAGTGCAGACTTGATTCGCACCGGCGCAGACGAAGCCTATGTTGAGGCCACTTTCTTGGTTGATCCCGATTCGCCCGCGTGGCGTGTGGTGGAGCAATTTGAGTTAGAGGGCGACAATCCTCATGAGATTACGTTATCTCGGGAGATTTCCAGAAGCGGTCGCAACGTCTGCCGGGTTAACGGAATACGTACGACCCTTGCTCAGCTGAGGCAAATTGGAGATCTGCTGGTGGACCTGCATGGCCAGTACGAGCACCAGTCGCTGTTGAAGAGGTCTGTTCAGAGAGACTTGCTGGACAGTTTCGCGGGCGGAAACGTTTCTGCGCTTTTGGAGGAAATATCTCAGCTGCACAGTAAGTATGACAGGCTGACGCGGAAGAAGGCTTATCTGGAATCATCTGAACGCGAGAGAGCCCAGAGGTTGGACCTCCTGAGGTTTCAGTTGAACGAGATTGACAGCGCGAGACTTCGACCGGGCGAGGATGTTCTGCTCGAAGAGGAGCAGCACCGGTTAGAAAACATTGAGTCGGTTAGAACGACGTATGAGAGATCATATTACGAGCTTTATGAAGGCGCAAACGGTCAGGAGGCCCTCGCATCGAGGCTGGAGTCCATTGCTGAGGATCTTGCCCGTGTTGCGCGCATAGATCGAAAGGCCCAGCCTGTGTGTGATCAGTTTAGAGAAGCGGCAATCATTATCCGGGAACTGTCACGGGATATCCGGAGCTTAGTCGACCAGTGCGAGGTTGATCCGCAGCGACTGTCTGAGGTCACTGCCAGGCTAAATCTCATCAATTCGCTCAAGCGCAAGTACGGGCCGGGGCTTGAAGACGTTGTTGCATACAGGGACAAGGCCGCTAAAGAGCTCGCGGAGCTGCAGAAGTCAGAAATCGAGCTGGCGGATATCGATAGCGATATAGAAAAGACTGCAGCTTTGCTTGTACAAAATGCAAAGGCTCTGTCGCACATTCGAGAATCCGAAGCCAAGCGATTGAGTGCCTTAGTTACTGAAAACCTGAGGGATCTCGCCTTGTCTAGGGCTCGGTTTACTGTTGAAGTCTCCAAGAGGATTTGTGAACATGGTTTTGACGTGGATGGAACAAAGGTGGAAATCGGTCCGACGGGCATGGACAGCGTTGAAATGATGTTCAGTGCTAATGAGGGCGAGCCTTTGAAACCTCTCGCAAGCGTAGCTAGCGGCGGCGAGATATCCAGAATCATGCTCGCGATCAAGGCAGTGCTCGCAGATTGCGACCGGATACCTGTGATTGTCTTTGATGAGATTGATGTGGGAATCGGCGGGGCTACTGCACATGCAGTTGCCAGAAAAATGCGACAGATATCTTCCTCCAAACAAATAATATGTGTCACGCATCTTCCACAGATTGCAAGCGTAGCGGACAGTCATCATTGCATAGTCAAGAATGTAGTCGACGGCAAGACATACACAACCGTTGTGCAGCTCAATACTCAGCAGAGAGAAGCAGAACTGGCCAGAATGCTGGATGGTGAGATAACGGACATCAGCATAGCGCATGCCCGGGAGATGATGGGTGCTGTTGGTCGAGGCGAGAAAACACAATGACCGTCGTAATCCGCGATTGCGTCCACGGGGACATTGAACTGACGTCTGAGGAAATAAGCATCCTCGACACTCCTCAGATGCAGAGGCTGAGAGGCATAAAGCAACTTGGAACCGCCTATTTAGTCTATCCGACCGCCTTGCACACCCGATTCGATCATTGTATCGGCACGTGCTGGCTCACCAAACGGATCCTTTCCTCTCTCTCCGGCAGGTTTAGTTCAATCAAGGGCGACTATATTAGATTGATTTCCATTGCAGCGCTTGTGCACGATATCTCACATCTTCCATTTGGGCACACTTTTGAAGATGAACGTCGGGTATTTGAGAGACATGATACGCGTGAGCGCATTGTTCGAGCACTAGACCGGGGTGAGCTGGGAAAGCTGCTGCGCGGGCGGCGGTTGCTAGAACCGGTCGTTTCAATACTTACCCGCGGTTCGGCTTCACCGGTTCCTCCGTTCGGAGGTCAATTGGTCACAGGGGCCATCTCAGCAGACCTGGCTGACTACCTCAAGCGCGACGCAATGTTTTGTGGGCTGTCACAATCTTACGATGAGCGAGTGTTTAGGTATCTGGAAATCGACGCTGACAGTCATATCGTCTTCAGAGTCGGCCGCAGCGGAGACATTCGAGAGGATGCGCTTTCTGAGATCATCAGCCTGCTCAGAATGCGGTATTTTCTTTCGGAGCGGGTGTATTATCACCACACCAAGGTTGCCGCAGGCGCCATGATCTCCAAGGCGGTCGAGGCTGCTCTATGCGAGGGCGAGATCTCTCTGGAAACTCTGGCAGAGATGGACGATTGGTCGCTGCTAAATAGACTGCTGACCTCGAAAGTACCGCTGGCCGGTCGTCTCGCAGATATGATAAGAAGGCGGAGCTTGTATAAGCGGTGCTACATCCTGCACAGAGAAGCCCTCTGCTTAGATTCGGGCAATGTCACAGATGTTGTCTCCCAATTGGCGCCGGTTTATCACTTCGACACTGCGGCACGCGGCAGAGCTGAGTCGGATCTGTGCGCTGAGAGCGGGCTGCAGGAGGGGCAGTTGATAGTTTACTGCCCATCTCCCGATATGCAGCTCAAAGAAGCCGATGTCCCGATAACCGGTTACCCAGGAGAAGCAAAGTCTCTGAAGGATGTGGCTCCCCGGAGTTCCGAACTGCGCGTTTTAATGGACGCCCACAGAAGACTTTGGAGATTTTATGTCTTTATCTCTCCGGACGCCTATGATAAAGCTCAGACCGTCGCACGGGTGTGCGAGGAGTACTTCGGTTTCAGGAACTGTCGCTCACTTCAAGAGCGCACTCCCACCACAGGCTAGACCGACTCGTTTGTCGTTAATGCGCATTGCGCTTGTCGCTTCCCGATCGCTTCGTGCATAATAGTATAGAGTGCGCAGCACTAAATGTCCGGCTTGCTTGCGGACAGTTGGAGGTACATAGCAACATGGCTAAAATCCGCGTCGGCCTGATTTTCGGCGGCAGAAGCGGTGAACACGAGGTGTCACTTCAATCTGCTAAGAGCATCTACGAGGCCTTAGATAAAGATCGATATGAGCCCGTTCTCATCGGGATAGACAAGAATGGTGTGTGGCACGTGGGTGAGGCCTCTGCATTTCTCCTAAATGCAGACAACCCTAAGTTGATCGCGCTTAATAGAAATAGCCCGTCGATCGTACCTGCAGTCGTCGGTCAAGAGCGGTCTCTGGTTGAGGTCGGCACCGGACGCAGCTTGGCCAAGATCGATGTCGTATTTCCAATTATTCACGGCACCTATGGTGAGGACGGTTCGCTCCAAGGCCTTTTGCGCATGATGAATGTTCCTTATGTAGGTGCGGACGTCTTAGGCTCGGCAATAGGCATGGACAAGGACGTGATGAAGAGGTTGCTCAGAGACGCCGGGATCCCTGTTGCCCGGTGGATAACGCTGCGAGCCTCTAACCGTTCGAGTGTTTCGTATGAAAGCATTGTCGAAAGCCTCGGGCTGCCTCTGTTCGTGAAACCTGCAAACCTGGGTTCATCGGTAGGAGTGTCGAAAGTTTATTCGATAGAGGAACTCCCGTCTGCTGTAGAGACTGCGTTCAGATATGACAGAAAGGTTTTAATTGAAGAGTTTGTCGAAGGCAGGGAGATCGAGTGTTCTGTGCTGGGCAATGACGAACCTATAGCGTCTCTGCCGGGAGAGATCTCGCCGACACACGATTTCTATTCGTATGAGGCAAAGTATATAGACGAGAACGGCGCGATTCTTCGAATACCGGCCGATGTCGACGATTCGACTACCGCCAGAATTCAGGCTATGGCAGTGAAAACGTTCCAGGTGTTAGAGTGTTCAGGGATGGCGCGGGTGGACTTCTTCTTGAAGGCTAACGGCGACCTGCTCGTGAACGAGATTAACACCTTGCCTGGATTTACTAAGATTAGTATGTATCCTAAACTGTGGGAGGTCAGTGGAATTCCTTATTCCGAGCTATTAGACAGACTTATTCAACTAGCGTTTGAACGCCACGCCAAAGAGAATGAGCTCGAGCGGACGTACAACGTGTAGCCGCCTAGACGTGCCGGCTGTGAACGGTTTCTCTGCAACTGTACTGTCTTGGGGGTGTGAAAAATGGTGCCTGTCAGCACTTTTAGTTGGGACAACCCTCGCTTTCAAAAGCTTCTCTCCAGAAGTGCAAGTGTCTCTGAGGAGATATGGGAGTCAACACAGAAAATAGTGGAGGATGTGCGAACCCGCGGGGACCAAGCGCTGTTTCACTATATGGAGCGATTTGACAGGATCACCCTTTCTCCGGAGACGATAAGGGTGTCTGAAGCGGAATTCGCGGCCGCCCGAAGAGCGGTTTCCGATACATTTCGGAACGCAGTGAAGGCAGCAGTAGAAAACCTGTTCGTGTATCACAGATGCCAGCTGCCTCAGTCGTACGAAATCGAGCATCCTAAGGGAGTCATCTTGAGGAGGCGGATTTTGCCAATTGGCCGCGTGGGAGTCTGCGTTCCCGGTGCCAGCGGACCCCTGTGCTCGAGCTTGATGATGAATGTGGTGCCGGCTTTAGTGGCCGGTGTCAGTCGGATTACCGTCGTTACAGCTCCTCGGGGTGGCAGAATTGATGACCACATTCTGTATGTCGCCGACTACCTCGGCATTAGAAACGTCCTGAAGATATCCGGTGCTCAAGCGGTTGCTGCACTTGCATATGGTACTGAAAGCGTCGAGCGAGTGGACAAGATCGTGGGCCCCGGGAACGCCTACGTCTCTGTCGCTAAGAGGATAGTTAGCGGCGTGGTCGGGATAGATTCCTTTGCCGGGCCGTCCGAAATTGTTGTCATTGCCGACGAATCCGCAAATCCTAGGTTTATTGCCGCCGACCTCTTGTCCCAGTCAGAACACGGCACCGGCGAGGAATCTGCTGTTGCGTTCGTGCTTTCAGAGGAGATGGGGAAGAGGGTTGCCGATGAAGTGGAGTCGCTTGCACGGGAGCACGGCCTGGTCGAGCGAGTATCACGGGCACTCTCAAGCTACGGTGCAATATTCGTCGTGGATTCGTTAGAGACCGCGGTGGAGGCCACTAATGCAATCGCACCCGAGCACGTTGAGGTCCTCGTAGAGGATGATGAGCAAGTCATCGACGGGATTACTTGTGCAGGTGCTGTGTACACCGGAACGTGGAGCCCTGAACCTGTCGGCGACTATTTCTGTGGGACAAACCATGTCTTGCCCACCAACGGGACTGCAAGATTCTCCTCAGCGTTAGGGGTTTCGGATTTCGTTCGAAGCATGTCGATTGTTCGATATAGCAAGGACGCCCTGTTCGATAATATGGAGTTGATCACTGCCCTAGCCGACGCTGAGGGGATGAAGGCCCATGCCCTGTCGGTCAGGATTCGGGGTGAGGGCAGGGAGGTGTGAAAATGAAAGCTGCTTCAGCAAACATTGAGGCAAAGAGAGCCGCCGGTCGCAAGGCTGCTCAAATTGTGACCGATGGCATGAGGATTGGAGCAGGTACCGGGTCTACGGCTGTAGAGTTCATAAAAGCTCTCAGTGACCGCGTGCGCTCAGAGGGCTTGCGAGTCGAAGTGGTGCCGACTTCGTTCCAATCTCGGGTGCTCTGTCTGCAGTGCGGCCTTCCTGTTCTCGACCCAACGTTTGTCCGGGAACTTGATTTGTGCGTAGACGGGGCCGATGAAGTAGATCAGCGTCTAAATGCGATCAAAGGTGGTGGGGCATGCCACACGTTTGAGAAGGTCGTGGCATCACTCGCAAAGCGTTTTGTGTTGGTTGTGGATGAAAGCAAGCTGGTGCGCAACATAGGCGAGCGGTTCCCTGTGCCGATCGAGGTGCTGCCGTCAGCACTTGGCTTGGTGACCCGGGAGATCGAAAAGTTGGGTTTTACATGCGCTCTGAGAGAAGGCAGCGGAAAAGACGGCCCGGTAGTCAGCGATAACGGCAATCTAATACTTGATGTTACTACGGGTGTGATCGCGGACCCCGCTGCCCTGAGCAAGGAGCTCGATCGGATTCCCGGGCTGGTCGGCCACGGACTCTTTGTTGGGATGGTAAGCAGTGTGATCGTCGGGCGGATGTGCGAGGGAGAGGCGACAACAGATGTTCTTTCACTGTGACAAGCCTGTCGGAGTCTTTGACTCCGGTATCGGCGGAATAAGTGTTCTAGCCGAGATGCTGCGGATTCTCCCGCAAGAACGCTACATCTATCTTGCAGACAGCGCGAATGCACCCTATGGGACTAAGAGTGTGGACGAAGTGCGGTCGCTTTCCATGAACGCGGCTCAATTCTTGCTCGAAAAAGGTGCAAAATGTATAGTTGTCGCCTGCAATACTGCTACTAGCGCTGCAGTCGGAGTGATGCGCAGTGTTCTGAACGTGCCGATTGTCGGAATGGAGCCGGCAGTTAAGCCTGCAGTCGAAATGCACAGGCCAGGAGCTGTGCTTGTTATGGCCACTCCTCTAACTCTTAAGGAGGAGAAGTTTCGAGCGCTTGCGAGCAGGTTCTCCGAGTCGGCCGAAATAGTTCCTGTGCCTTGCCCGGGCTTGGTGGAGCTCATAGAGAGCGGCTGTGTCGAAGGCCCGAGGATCCAAGAGTATCTCGAAGACAAACTGGGTCCGCTGCGCAAGAAACCCGTGGCAGCTGTTGTCCTAGGTTGCACTCATTATGTTTTTATAGAGCGCGAAGTGGCCCGGTTTATGGGCAACGATGTTCCGGTGGTACACGGCAACGTAGGGACTGCTCGGCAGCTCAAGGCTGTCCTTGAACGAGAAGGGCTCTTGTGTTCACACGATGAGACAGTGCCCAACCCGGCTGGGTTTGAGGAGACTGTCACTTTTTACGCTACTGCAGATTTTGAAAAGACGGTATCCCTGTGCAAGACATTCTTGAAACGCACCCAAGCTTCTGCAGCGGTTTTGTCACAGTCACGATAGTGTCGGAACCGGTTATACTGTGAGGGATGAAAAGGCAGGCTCCGGCACCGTGCCCAGCACCCGACCCCGGCGGCACAGCTCGTCTGAGATAAGAGGTGGTCAAATGACTTGCAAGCTTGAAGGAGTGCAGCTAGAAGCTTCCGGTTCGGCACATTCAGTAGATGTGTGTAACCACACCCAGGTTATGGTGTTCCCGAAAGGGACGCAGAAGCGCGTCGTTCTAGACGAAGCCATGCTTGAACACTATGGCAGCTACAGGGGTCTTAAGTTGGATGAGTTCCAGCGTCAGGCCATAAGTGCCGTCGACCAGGGGTTCTCAGTTCTAGTTGCAGCGCCCACCGGGTCGGGCAAGACGGTAGTTGCAGATTTCATCATCGAGAAACTCGCTAGAGAAGGCCGAAAGGCCGTGTACACGGCTCCAATTAAGACTCTGAGTATGCAGAAGTTTAAAGAATTCAAGAACCTCATCGGCGAGCCGATGGTCGGTGTTTTGACCGGTGACGTAGTGATCAACCCAGATGCGCCAATTCTCATTATGACCACTGAGGTTCTCCGGAATATGATCCTTGAGGACAAGGAGCTGCTACTCGAGATATCGCACGCAATATTCGACGAAATCCACTATATCTCCGACGAAGATCGTGGCCACGTGTGGGAAGAATGCTTGATCCTACTTCCTAAGCATATTTCAATTCTCGGTCTCAGCGCTACTGTCCCGAACCTCGCCTCATTTGCAGAGTGGGTTGCTTACGTGCGCGAGCACCCGGTGGTTGCTATTAAGCACGACATACGCCCGGTGCCTCTAGAGCACTATGTGTTTGAGACTAACGTCGGGATCTGCACGAAAGCTGACCTGAAAAAGCAATATGCTCAGTATCGCCGGTCGTCTTCGATAGATGTGAAGTATCCTAGGACATTCTATTATGAACTTGTAGAGCGTTTGGATAGGCAGCAGCACCTTCCTTGTTTGTTTTTTGTATTCAGCCGGAGGAAATGTGAGGAGTACGCGTTCGAGAGCGCTGCGCACACGGATTACTTGCTCCCGGAAGAGAGAGAGGAGGTTTTGGCAGCTCTCGAAGCTACTAAGCAGTCTGTCAAAGGCAGTCAACATCTTGAGATCCTCGAGAAGTGCCTGATTAAGGGAATTGGATTCCATCATGCAGGACTACTTCCGCCGTTAAAAAGGCTTGTAGAAGAGCTTTACGAGTCTCGCCTCATCAAGCTGCTCTTCGCGACTGAGACTTTTGCTGTGGGAATCAACTACCCGGTTAAGACCGTATGTTTTGAGTCTCCCATAAAGTACGATGGGAAGGAGTTCCGAAAGCTAAAGCCCAGTGAGTATTTTCAAATGGCGGGACGCGCGGGCCGCAGAGGGATTGATGAAAAAGGAACAGCTATCGTCCTGTTCGATGCCGGTTTCCATACTCTTGACGACCTGCCGTCGTTCTCGGAGGACTCAATAGAAGACCTTCAGGGTAGTTTCAGTCTTTCCATGAACACAGTGTTGAACCTGGCTTCCCAGTACAGCTATGAGGAGATTTGGGATATTTTCAGCAAGGGATTTGACTCCTATAGACAGCGGGACCGCAGACGCCACTTAGAGGAACGCATAAAAGCACTCCGGGCTGTGGTCGAGGATCTCAAAGGCCGGGTTTGCCCGCACTACGGTTCCGATGTCTGCATTCGTGTCTACAAACGAAACTTGAGCAGGCTGAAACGGAGGCGCAGGCAACTAGAACGTCTGGAGGCTTCGCCGCCTAGGGGCAAGGCCGCGGCCGCAAAACACCGAGCAAGAGCCAGGGCCTTGAAGGCAAGCATCGACGAACTGGCCGTCAGAGTGTACGGAGTTAAGCCCGAACGATGTGGAAAACGGCGGCGCTCGTGCACCAAGGAATACAGAGCGTATAGCGAAGCTCAACAGCAACTTAATCTGCTTTTAGCCGAGGCAGTGAACCTTGGATCCCCGGAGGCAAAATTGGACGAGTATCATGCCAGACTCCGGCTTCTAGAAGACAAAGGGTACATAGCCGGCTCTGAACTTCTCGCCAGAGGCCTTATAGCTAAGCATATCCACATTCAGGAGCTGCTTGTGACGGAGTTACTGGCAGACGGCATACTGGATGCAATGGACAGCTGTGAATTAGCGGCGTTAGCTGTGAGTATAGACTACGAACCGCGGAAGACAGAAACGACTCCACGGTCCCCGTTTTTCAGTGACTACCGGATATACGAGACCATAGAGCGAGTAAAAAATTGGGAGACGCAGTATCTGGGGTACAGCGAGACCGTCTACAACGAGGCGCTTGCAAAGGCTGCTTATGCCTGGGCAAAGGGACACGATTTCGCTTATGTCAGATCGCTGACAGACGCAGACGAGGGATCTATCGTTCTCGCATTGAGGAGAGCCATTGATCTTCTGCGGCAAATGGCAAAGGCTATGGCCGGCCATTCCCGCCTTACCGCAGCTCTCAAGGAAACGGTACGACTTATCGACCGCGATGTCGTCGAGGCACTCGTGTGAAGGACGAGTGCTGCGCTTAGTGCGCATTCCTTTATGCATAAGGTGTTTGCGGAAGGTGATAGCTATGCTACTTCCGCAACCTCTCAGCGCAGGCGACACAGTCGCAGTAGTTGCGCCGGCGTCTCCGGTGAGTTCGCCTGACGGCACTCGGGCTGCGATCGAACTGCTGACCGGTGCCGGCTGGTGACCTACCACGGACCGGTGTTGACGACGCTTTCGCAACATGCACTTGAAAGTGACTCGCTTTCAGAGAACCGGTTCCTTGAGGCAGTGATGGGAAGGGTCCTTACAGGAAACTTATGGAGGTTGTCGCGCTTCCCTTAGTGTAAAGTAGATCCGGGTGAAGGCAAGTTGGGGCGGAAGCGATGAGACG
>ENA-UPSA01000088-UPSA01000088.1-bioreactor-metagenome-genome-assembly--contig:-NODE-88-length-144499-cov-336.445654_pt1 | contig 144499 bp, 130 predicted proteins | sample MGYA00238183_ERZ773288 | MGnify/ENA primary metagenome ERZ773288 (study PRJEB29028, sample SAMN07631243) | bioreactor metagenome | isolation source: Switchgrass digestor | place: USA: Dartmouth... | reverse complement strand
CATTATACCAGAGGCGTTTCAGGTCTCATTTTTATTATTAAGTTAACAGACCATCTTTTTCTATCCGGAGGTATCAAGAATGAAGAAAGTGTTTTGCCTGGCTATAGCCTTAATTCTTATATTATCCTTATCCTTTGCCGGATGTCAGAGGAATGAGAATGGCCTTCAGGCCGATTTGCCGGAAAAGCAGGAAGATCAGCCGGAAGATACAGGCACAACCAATACACAAGCCAACAACACGCATGAACCTCTTCCCGCCGCTACTCCCCCTGATCCCGGCCAGAATGTCCAGAAGGGCGGAGAGCCTGCGCCTGATACTGGTGCCGTCAGTATCGGGGCGGTTATGATTACATCTGGCAATGCAGCTGTAAGGAAGGACATGTCCGAAGACAGTGAGGCTATCGTTCATGTAGACCGGAATTACTTTTTCCCTATGCTGGAGGAAAGGCAGGATTCTGACGGTAATACATGGTATTTGATTCAGACCGGTTTCGGGCAAAGAGGATGGATACCAGATTGGCTTTGCGAAAAAGCCGACAAGCAGACTACGGTCTATATAAGCGAGAGGGGGCGCCTTCTCGACCCTGAGATTGATGAAGACCTGTATATTCGGGCGCTTCTTATGGACGAATACACCCTAAAATTTTGAAGAGGAGTTCGGCACCAACTATACCAAAAGAAATCAAGGTGTCTATTATTACTGGGGACCCCCTGATTTTGACATCACGCCCAACGAAGTTATGTATAACGATCTGGCGCGTGTATTCGTGGACCTGTCCTTAACAGGCCACAAATATGATATCGCGGATGTCAGGGCCGAGGTAAAATACGACGATCCTGATTTATTGTCCATCAAGGCTTTGGATTATGATGAGATAAGGCTTGTTGACGGACCTGCGGTGGAAATGACCATGGAACAGGCATACGAAGCTTTGGGCGGCAACATGGAGGAATTTGAGTATTCAGAATCCATCGAATATAATGGCGTGGGCTTGTTTGAGTTCTGCGGCTGCATAGTGGAAATAACCGTTACCTCGCCTGAGTATGAAACTCCAAGAGGCCTGAGGGTCGGGGATACCATCGAAAAGGTGGAACGCCTTTACGGCAAACCCGATCAAGGCTTCTCCGGGGATGAATACGTAGTGTATAAATGCAGTGCCAACTATTACCGCGGAATGGACATATGCTATAAGGATAATGCAGTGGAGAAGATCATCCTTTATCAGCATATCCTCGACTGATATCACCCATAAAAGGAACAGCCCGGCGAAGCATGAGCTCCCGGGCTTTAATATTTTCTGTACATCCTCCTGAACTGCATGGGCGTCATGCCTTCATGCTTCCTGAATACATGGCCGAAATAGCTTACATCGTTGAAACCGGTTTTGGAGGCGACATCCCGCAGAGCAGGGTTATCGGGGGACAGCAAAAGCTCTTTCGCCTTCCGGAGCCTGAACTTCGTCAGGTACTCAAACGGCCTCATGTTGAAAGCCTGCTTGAACAGGCGGCAAAGGTGCTGCGGGGATATGCCCGTTATGCCGGCCATATCATTCAGAGCAATATCCTTGCTGAAATTCTCTTCAATATAGGTCAGCAAAGGTTTTAACCGGTTATCAATGGTATGCTTTGCCCCCTGTGCCTCGGTTCCGGTGCAGATGGCCATATCGAGAAGAAACCTGTACAAGTGGCATGACGCGTCATTTGCCGCAGACAGCCCCGAAGATGATGCAGAAGCATGAATATCATAATGCAGCAGGTTTATCCTGTCCATGTCGTAAATGTGAAAAACTGAGTATCTGCCATAATCGGCGATTATTTGAAACCCATCGAGGGCATATCCGTTGAAAGTGACCCACCATGAGGTCCAGGGCTCTTCTATGGCATAGTATTCATGAGGCACCTCAGGCATGAAATAGAACCCCATATAAGGGCCAATTTCAAATTCGTCTCCGTCAATCTGCAGGTACCCCCTGCCCGCCGTTATATAAAGGATCTGATAGTCTCTCAGGCCATGCGGGCGTACAGCAGGGTGCTGGTTTTCCAGGGAGCCAACCCCGGTAACATAAAAGGGAAGTCTCCTGATTTCATTCGTGATTATGGGGAATACCATTTTGCGCTGACTGTACTGATTCATGTTCATATTCCTATATTAATGATAATATTCTCTGATTGATATCCCAATCATGGGGCATTTATAATGATAATATAATTATATTCTCCTTCTTAAAATATACAAGAAGGCGTAACGGGAGGCCATAAGGTGAACAGGTTTACAATCGATGCTAATGCGAAAACCACCCCGTTTCCGCATGTCTGGGAGGAATGCGTGGGAAGCTGCCATGCGGCTACAGCTCTTCGTGAGGACTGGAGAAGGCAGATGAAAAAATGCCGGGAGGAGCTGGGCTTCAAATCTGTGCGTTTTCACGGGATATTCAACGACGACATGAGCGTTTATGGCATGACCGATAACGGGCCGTATTACAGCTTTTTCAACGTCGATCAGGTTTATGACTTCCTTCTGGAGATCGGCATGAAACCTTTTGTGGAACTGAGCTTCATGCCCGGAGCACTGGCCTCCGGGAGCCAGACCTGTTTCCATTACAAGGCCAATGTGACGCCGCCTTCAGACTACAACCGCTGGGCAGACCTGGTAGAGAATTTTGCCAGGCACCTTATAGACAGGTATGGGATAGACGAGGTCAGCAAATGGTATTTCGAGGTATGGAACGAGCCCGAATCGGAATACTTCTGGGCTGGCGGCAAGGATGGATACTTCAGGCTTTACCGGTACAGTGCCGAAGCCCTGAAAAGGGTTGATCCCCGCCTTCGCGTGGGCGGTCCCGCAACCGGGGGAGAGAAATGGATCGATGATATGATTGCCTTTTGCGAGGACAGTGGTGTGCCCCTTGATTTCATATCCACGCACCATTATCCTACCGATGTGGGCATCGGTTTTGGGCATCCCATGGAAGAAAGGATGGCCAAATCCAGGCGCGGTGTACTGAAGGAGAAGGCCGTGGCAGTGCGGCAAAAGGCAGGAAAATACCCGCTCTTCTATACCGAATGGAACAACTCCCCGGGCAACAGGGACGTCTATCACGATATGCCCTATGCCTCGGCGTTTGTGGTAAAGACACTGGCCGACAACCAGGGACTTGCGGACATTTACTCATACTTCGCCTTCACTGATATATTTGAGGAGATGCAAACCGCATCCGCTCCCTTCCACGGGTGTTTCGGGCTGCTTAATATCCATGGCGTACCCAAGCCGAACTACAGGGCGTTTCAGATCCTCCATGAACTCGGAACAGAAAGGCTTCCCGTGGAAGGCGGGGACAGCCCGACCCTTGAGGCGCTGGCGGTGCGAAAAGGCTCGGAGAAACTGACCATCGTTCTCCATAACCATAACATCCCGCTGTCGCCCATCAGGGAAGAACCGGCACAGGTGGTTGTCATGGGAATAGGCCGGCTTAAAGCGGCCACGATTCAGAGGGTGGACGATAACCACTGCAACCCGCGGAAGGCCTGGATAGAAATGGGCAGCCCCGAGTATCCGAGCAGGGAACAGATCCGGAAGCTCATGGATGCGTCGGAACTTAAGACAGAAGCCATAAGCGGCGAATATGAAGGAGAGGATCTGATATTCCGCGTTTCGGTTCCCCCGCATGGAATCGCGGCCATCACGCTGGAACTGGAGTAATTGCCTGGACACGCCTTTACCATGATGTAAGCTTCACGATCAGATCCCGCATAAGCCTGTTCTTTAGCATGAGATCTGCGGCTTCATCCATTGCCTGATGGTGAATCAGAACCGCTTTGGCCGCCGGCCGGATACTTCCTCAGGAAATAGACAATACAGAACAGCTCAAGAATAGCCATGCCCTTGACGCTTATTGCCGGATATATCAGCCCTGACGCCCATAGCAGGATAAGGACGGCAAGCGCAAGGATTATTGAAAGCAGGAACAGCAGGATAAAGCGTTTTATCGGGTACACCAGGGATTTTAAAAGTTTCATGGCCGAGATCAGCGAAATAAAGGCGGGAATCATGAGTAAAAGCAGGATGAATCCCACAGACGAGGACGCATGGAAGCAATGCTCCAGGGGGGTGGGAATATAGCCTGCCATGGCATTGGACATTTGGATAGCCTCTTTAATCTTTTCCCAATAGAAGCCGAAATCGAAAATATTGTCTGGCGGGAGGTATTGTGTCGGTATGAAGATACGGGGTCTGGCATAGATGATGAGCAGCACCGAAAGCCCGACCAGCCCCAGCAGCTTTCCCGTAAAGATAAAGACAGGAACAGACTGCTTCCTGATAAAACCGGGAAGGTAGTCCCGTTTAAGCCCGGCACAGAAAAAATCCCTCATTTGTCCCAAAACCCTTCCGGCAATCCCCAGCAGCATGAAAAACACGGCGAGCGCCACCAGGAATAGAAACAGGCCCAGCCATTGGGAAACTATGGTGTCTGACCCGTAATAGTCAATGATCCTGTACGCTTCGGCCTGGACCCTCAACTCCTTTCTCAGTATATCCCCTACCTGGTATTGTTTGAAGACCGCTTCACCGAGTTTCCTGTCATGGATGGAGACGGTATCCACTGTAAGGTTCCCGCTTTCCAAATAACTGGTAAACGGGACATACACCACTTCAGCGCCGTACGATCCAAGCAGCGACAGGAGTGTTTTCGAAGGTTCGTAAAGCCCCACGATTACATAGCTTTCATCGAAAAGCGTGACCTCGTTACCTATGGCATCAATGCTCATAAAAAGCCTTTCGGCCAGTTCACGGCTGATAACGGCCACGTTCCGCCCATAGGTCAGGGCGCTGCTGTTAAAGTATGATCCCCGGATTATCTTCATACCGGAAACTGTGGGATAAGACTCATCGGTCAGGATCACCCTGACAGGGACAGAAAATCCGCCCTGCTTCATGATGGAATCCAGGCGGCTTGAGAATGACACGCTGCCCTCGGGGAATCTGCCCTTAAGGGTGGAGATATGGCCGTACCTTATAAGCTTGGGCGCATAGCCGGAATCCGCCCGGTTTGTATTTATTTCAACCATCTCATGGCTGTTTTCCGAAAAAGACCTGAACTCGGCGGCTATTGACTCGGACACCGCAACCAGGACAAGGAGAAGAGCCAGAGAAAAGATCAGCTTTTTTGCAGCGTAACCTTTAAAAATGCCTTTTTCCACCCCATCACCTCAATCTTACCTGCGCTCCGTCCGTCAAAGCCTTGGTGCTCATGGATATAACCTTGTCCTGCGCGCCGATGGCTCCGGAAACAGCCGAATTGAAGTCATCCTGTTCGATAACGCTGACCTGGACAGCTTCAACGTAGTACTCCTGTCCCAGGGCCCCGTTACGTTCTTTCAGCACAAACACGCAATCAATGCCGCCCTGGTTCGATATGCTGCTGGTTGGGACGATCAGTTCATATTCGCTGCTGGTCCGTGACGCGTAGATTTCGGCCGCCATGCCCTCCATTATGGCGCCCGAGCCTGCAGGTATATCCGAGGAATAAATGTACAGCCCATTTTGCGACGCGAATTCCTTTTTGTTTACTTTCCCCTTGAGTACCCCCGTCTTCTCGCCCCTGATCCTGAAGGTCACATCATCTCCTATGCCCAGCAGTTCAGCTTTTTCCGGGTTCAGCATCCACTGTACGGAAAGCATGGAGTTGTCATCAATAAGTTCAAAGAGCATCTGCTGCGGGCTGCAGGCCTGTCCCTTCTGAATATTCACTGCCCTGACCGTGGCATCTGTCGGCGCCGTAATCCGTCCATCCCGAGGCATGTATTTCTTCATCTGTTCCAGTTCCAGCGTGGCAAGCTGGATTCCCGCCTTTTTCTCATTGACTGTCTGCGTGTAAACCTGCTGCTCTGCCTTAGCCGCAGCCTCCATCTTCTCCAGGGTCCTGATGCTTTCCTCATATTGTTTTACTGCGTCATCGTATCTTTTTTGTGCTTCGTTCAGGCGGAGCCTGATCTCCGATTCGGCTGCGTAGGTTTCGGTTACCTTACTGAGGTTGTCCGAGGCTTCCTTGACCGCATTAAGCGACTGGTTGAAGGCTTTTTCATAAACGGTCACATCAAGCGGCTCATAGCTGGCAATATAGTTATCCAGGTCGTTCTCAAGCCTTTTAAGCTCCAACAGCATCTGATTATACTGGATAAGATACTGATCATAGGACAGGGCGGCAGACTGGTTCTCACGGAAATACCACATCTCCCGTTCCTTGATCGTTACAGCCAGTTTTTTCTCCTCCACGGTCCGGTTGTATTGATCCTCAAGCCTCTCCGCTTCAGCCTTTTTCCGCTGAAGCTCCTTATAGGCCGCCTCACACTCACTGGCTGCCCTGTCCCTTGCCTCCTGTGCCATCCTGATTTTTGCCTTCACATCCTCGTCAAACAAGGCCAGGGTAATATCAAGGTATGCTTTAGCATCTTCCACCGCCGCCTGGGCATTAGCCACCTGGTTCCTGCAGCTTTCCAGGTCTGTGCCGCTGAAGGTCGCCTGGTACTGTGCCAGTTCATCCTGCAGCTTTTGAACCTCATACTCCTTCCTCTGGATATCCAGGGCGATATCTTCAGTGTCAATGATCGCAAGAACGTCGCCGGCGGCCACACTGTCCCCCTCTTTTACAAGGACATCCACCATGTGCCAGCTCCCCTGCGCAAAGATCTTATGGGTATACTGGGCCCTTACCTCGCCCGACGCCCTTATGCTGTAGCTCAGATAACCGTTCCAGGGCGTGATGCATTCCACTTCAGGCAGGAGCATGTTGTTGATGGTTTTGGAGAAAAAGGTCAAAAGAAGGACAATTCCCAAAAAGGCCAGGGCTGCGTTCCTTATTATTCTCTTCCTGGATTGCAGACGCTTTTCCTCGGTTTCCATTGCACTACCTCCAATTATCCCTCACTTGATCCCGGACCTCTGAATACCCTCTATCAAATAACTCTCACCGTAAAGAAAGACAAACAGGGTGGGCAAAAGGTACAGAATCCCGCAGGCAAAAGCCACGCCCAACTCGCTGGTATTAATCCTGGACAGGAAAATGGACAGCGGATGCATCAGTTCGTTGTTCAGGAAAATAAGCGGCTGTTCAACCATGTTCCAGTTGTCCGCAAACACAAGGATGGCCAGTGAAGCCAGGGCGCCTTTGCACTGGGGAAGGATAATCGATGCGAATATTCTGAGGTGTCCTGCCCCGTCTATCTTGGCCGCCTCGCTGTATTCATCCGGAATTCGGATCATGAACTGCCGTAGAAGAAAAACGCCGAAGGTGCTGAATATGCCCGGAAGGATGACCGCGAGATGGGATCCCAGAAGATCCAGCTTTCTGAGCGTAATGTACTGCGGGACCAGGGTCACCTGGAAAGGCATCATCATTACAATGATGTAGAGGAAGAAGATCTGGTCCCGGAACGGGAATCTGAGCTTGGCAAAAGCATAGGCTGCCAGCGCGGAAACCAGCGTCTGCCCCACGACTATGGGAACCGTCACGATTACAGAGTTCCAGAACATGACCAGGAAAGTGGGTTTTCTGAAAAGGGCCTGGTAATACTGTATTAGGCTTACCCGCTCGGGGATTAGGTGTATGCTCAGGCGCTTCGCATCGGAACTGATCCCTGAGTTGCCGGTCAGGAGGGCATAGGCCTTCATCACTTCCCTGCTCTCCATAAAGGAATTGCAGACCATGTAAACAAGCGGGAACAGAAGAGCCGCGGAAGCAAGGGTCAGCAATATATAGATTATGCCTTTTCCGGCACGCTTCTTTAAAGCGGCCTGTCCTCCCGCGGCATGTATCATTCCAAAGTTCTTCAATAAAGTCCAGGGCAGCCTGCTTATTCTATGGGGTCAAACTGGATACAGCCAGCCTGGCATATATATTCCAGAACGCCCTGTTTGCCCGAATACCTGTAATCGCCCAAAAGTCCATGTTTCAAAAGCATGAACCTGCGGGCCTGCTCATTTGTAAGATAAACGCTTTCTTCCATTATCCCGTACCCCTTTGCCCCGTTGTCTTTGCGTGGATGCCTTCTCCAACTTCTCGCCTCCGGTATGAGCAGTTAGTCAAGGCTGAACAGCATGCCTTCTTGCAAGTCTAGCCAGCGGAACCGTCCCCTTGGCTAGATTGCAAGTCTAGCCAGAGGAACCGTCCCCCTGGCTAGCCCGTCCCCCTGGCTAGCCCCATTGACTAGCGGATGAAGTTGGTCCTGATAATGGGCTCTTCCTCGGGCATGGTGATCCCCTTCTCCCGGCCTGCCTCTATGCATTTCAGCAGCCAGGCCATGTTTTTCCCGAGGGTCCTCATGGTCTGCATGCCTTCCTCGTCCTTTACCACTTCCTCCGGCGTGTTGCCGTGAACCTGGTTCCAATACTGGGAGGAAACGATGGGCATCTGGAAGATGGTGAAGTACTTGTTGATCTGGTCGAATGTCGCTGAGGCGCCTGCGCGGCGGCAGCTCACGACCGCGGCCGCGGGCTTTCCCCTGTACAGCCGGGCTTTTAAGTAGAAAGCCCTGTCCATAAAGGATACCAGGGATCCCGCAGCAGCGGCAAAATAGACAGGGGTGCCAAATACAAATCCGTCAGCTCCGGGCACCTTATCCAGGAATTCATTCACCACGTCGTCCTTAAAGCATTTTCCAGTATTCTTGCATTTGCCGCAGGCGATGCAGCCCATAACGGGCTTTGCGCCCACCTGGAAGATCTCAGTTTCAATGCCGTTTTGCTGAAGCGCCTTGGCCACCTCATTAAGCGCCGTATAGGTGCAGCCCTTTGGACGGGGACTTCCATTTACCAGAATAACCTTCATATTGATGACTCCTTTCCTTCGATCCTGCGCATATTGGTCAAAATGATTATATCACAGCCGGAGTCAAATCATGACCTGGCAGCCGGATAAATAAATCCTGTTAAGGAAAGAATCTGTGAATACATTGGAGGGTTTCACTTATAGGACCGGCATATGCGAAAACCTCCTGCCCCGGCTTTATACAAGCGGGGCAGGAGGGTTTTCCGCTTTGTAACGATCTTTCTCACAGGCAGGTTTACCAGATGGTTACCCTGTACTCAGGCGCAAGGTACATGGCATCCCCGGGCTGGATATTATATGTCTCATAGAACTCGGGGAAGTTCTGGAGCACCCTGTTCACCCTGTACTTATTGGGAGCATGGACATCCTGGGTGGCCAGCAACAGGTACATCTGACGGGTTCCCGTAAAGCGCCAGATGGTGGCAAGGCTTTCAAACAGTGCCTTGTAATCGGCATCGGGGATGTCTTCCGCAATATCCAGGATGCAGGCGATGGCTCCAATATCGGCCACGTTTTCGGATACGGTGAGGTTGCCGTTGACCACCGCGCCGGGAGCTATCACCAGTCCGTCGTACAGGTTCACAACCGCCTGGCATTTCTGCTGGAAGACGATATAGTCGTTTTCGGTCCACCAGTTGCTCATGTTCCCGTTCTCATCAAACTGTGCCCCATTATTGTCAAAGGCGTGGGTGATCTCGTGGGCAATAACCATCCCGATCCCTCCCAGGTTCTGCTCCCTGGGAGCATTCAGGTCATAGAAGGGCGGCTGAAGGATGCCCGCAGGAAATACAATTTCGTTGTTTGTGGCGTTGTAGTATGCATTGACTGTATGGGGAGGCATGAGCCACTTCGTTTTATCCACAGGCTTCGAGAGAAGGCTCTTTGACTCCTTCGCCGACGCGGATGATATGGCAAACACATTGCCCAGAAGGGACCCGCCGTCCTTATAAGTCTTGATGCTGATACCTGCAAGGGGATCCTCCCATTTGTCGGGATAGCCTACCTTTACCTTAATGCTGTTAAGCTTTGAAATCGCTTTTTCCTTTGTCGCAGGGCTCATCCAGTCAAGCGCTTCAATGCGTTTCTTGAAGGTGGCGATGATATCGGCCACGATGCTTTCAACATCTTTCTTGGCTTCGGCGGAGAAATATTTCTCCACATACATCCTGCCAAGATAACTTGCCATAACCGAGTTGAGGGTGTTGAAGGCTATGTCCTCGTCACTCAGGGAAGTGCTGATGCCATAAAAGGTTCTCTGGAAAGCCATGATTGCGTCCCTGAAATCCTGGGACAAAAGGGATGCCGTGTTTACCAGGAGCCCGAACCGGACGTATGTTTTAAGCGTATCAAGGTTTTCATCCGACAGCAGTTCGCCGGTCTTTTTCATCAGGTTCACATCTGTGACAATGATCTCTTTCGCGGAGCCATATTCAAGATCATCCAGGTATTTGCCCATGTCGACATATGGGAACATTTTTGCCAGATCGGCCCGGGAAACAGGATTATACACGTTTTCCACCCTGCTGGCTTCCTCATTGCTCATGGTGGACGCCGCAATGATCCTTTCCAGGTCATACAGTTTCCCAGCCTTTTCCACCGCTTCTTCCCCGGGAATGCCGGAAAGCGCCAGGAACTGGGCGACCAGCCCTTCATACATGGCGTCTACCTGGGGATTTCCCATAAGGATATAATCCCTGGGAAGACCTGTGGACAAGCCGCTTCCGTAAAGGCTGTACTTGTTGCTGTCCAGCAGATCGGTGGATGGACCAAAGCCCAATAAAGGATTCATACCGGTTTCTGACTCAATCAGAACCGTCGCGTCAAGCAATTCCTGGATTGTTGATGCGCTGTCGGCGAGATCCAGGTACTTTTCGAGAGGCTTCAAACCCTCCTTGTTGCGGTTTTCCATATCCAGCAGGGTATGATAGAAGTCGGCTATTTTCTGCTCAACGGTCCCTTTCTGGTAGGTTCCCTGGTTCTTCATCAGTTCCTGCACGACAGCCTTGAGCCTGTCGGTGTTCATCTTGTCAACTTCGTCAAAGGTTGTCATTCCGGGATAACCGGCGGGAAGCCTGGTATTTGTAAGCCATTCATAATTAACCGAATAGAAGAAATCATCCTGCGGCCTTACGGAAGACAGGGCCCTGATCTTGTTCAGGACGATATCCAACTGTTCCTGCGTGAGGTAATCGCCTGAACCAAAAAAGCCGTTGCCATAACCGCTCATAAGGCCTGCGGATGTTATGCGGTTCAATTCTTCGGCAGCTTCAGCGGGAACGTCCGCGAAAACAACAGGCTCTCTTATTGTGGGCAATTCTCTCATGGAATTTCCCACAATCAGGGCGAACTCGAGGCGGGTGATGTTCATGCCCAGGTTAAGCGCCTGGCCTGGAGTTACAGGCAATATGCCGTTTGCAACAGCTATGGAGATTTTGTCCGCGTATTCTGCACTGATCTGATCCGCATCGGAAAATACGCTCAGGTCGCTCTGGACATCATTAAGCGCGTCCAGGCCGATGGTTTCAAGCAGGCTGACCACTGCCTCTTCCCTGGTGACGTACTCCTCACCAAAAGCAGCAGCCTGGGCTGGTACGAAGCCGAAAAGCAGCGCCGCACACAGCAGGAATGCAAATAACCTGGTTCTGACTCTGACCATTGCAATGACTCCTTTCAAAATCAAATAATGCTTTCAGCAGGGTATTTCTTTCTATGAATACATTCTAATTCAGCCAAAGTCTGTAATATGACCGCATAAAAATACCGGGTTTCCATACCGGATCTGATCATAATGAAAAGTCCGCCGTTATAGTTTTCTCATGGGTCGTTACTCGTATGAATGCCATCATGCACCGTTTTTGCCTGCATTATTGGCTTAAACACGTTATTTCCAGACTTGACGTGCCCTGTTTATGTCATTGTGCCATCAATTGACAGCTCCCGTTTCGAGAGCCTTCATTCCTGTTTATTATTCGCATATGATGGGACAGCCCGGCAGACCATTGTCCGTCATTTTTCACCTGTCTCCCAAAGCCATCTGTCTCCCTGCCGCAGGTCAAGCACCTGCAAAAGGGAGTCAACCCTGTAAGTTGCCGCGCTAAGGTCCTGGTTGGGTGAAGTAGGATTGCTGTAGCCAATACAGGGAATTCCCGCCGCCAGGGCTGCAGCAACGCCCAGGCGCGAGTCCTCTACGGCTACGGCCCGGTCTTTGTCCGCACCGAGTCTTTCCATGGCCAGCAAGTATATATCCGGAGCCGGTTTGAGGTTTTTGACATCGTCCCCTGTAATAATCGCGTTAAACCGTGATGTGATGCCCAGGTAGTCCAATACCGCCTCCACCAGCATCCTCCTGGATGAAGAGCCCACGGCCATTGCGATACCCATACCGTCCAAAGCATCCAGCAGTTCAAAGAGTCCCTCGGGAGGCCGGCATTTTTCCTTTTTCATCATATCTATGAGGACGCCCATCTGTATGTGTTCCAGGTTACTGGCCATTGCTTTGATGCCGTATTTTTTTATCATGTTTTCCCAGAATGCAAGGGTGCTGGAGCCTATAACCTCGGACATATCCATGTCGGTTTTTACACCCAGCGATTCCAGTACGGCAATCCTTGAGCGGGCATGAAGAGGTTCACTGTTAATAAGTACGCCGTCCATATCAAAAATGAAGTTCATGTGCCATTCCTTTTCCTGTCGTTATGATGTCGGTTTCTGCCCTGCTTTTTATCCCATCAGCTCCTGGTAGCTGTCCCACACCGAATCAAGGGCATCTATGGTCTTGCGGTACAGGGCATATTTTTTGTCATATACTTCGTAATTGGCAGTATCCGGCATTACCGCGGGAGCCAGCCTGCTCATGGCAGAAAGCGCTTCCTTTATATCGGCATAATCGCCCACGGCCACAGCGGCGGCTATGGCGCTTCCCAGGGCGCCCGTTTCCCGGACAGCCACTGTTTCCACCGGGCATTTCATCACATCGGCAAAAATCTGTGTCCAGACCCTGGACCGGGCAGCGCCCCCGGCAAGCCGTATACTTTTCGGCTCGTGCTCCATGCACTTTCTGAGCTTATCATAATGATGGCGATGCGAAAAGGCTATTCCTTCGAATACGCTGCGCAGCAGGTGGGAACGGGTATGATAGCTGCTCATTCCTATAAAGCTTCCCTTCGCGTTGGGATGGACATTGCTTGCCATGAGGAATGGCAGGAAAATCGGGCAGAATTCCGACGGTTGAATGGATTCCACCATCCTGTCAATCTCCCTGTAAGGCACCCTGCCGGCCAGTTTTTCATCCCTCATAAACTCCGGCATCAGCGTCTTCAGGAACCATTCGTTATTCCCCGCGCTGGTGGGGCTGCATTCCTCAATAAGGTAGTATTCCGGCATGCAGAACAGGGAGTTCATCATTACCGTACCGTCCAGGACCGGCGTCCTGCGGATGAATTCATTGATGCTCCAGGTTCCCGCGATCATGCAGACATGATCCTCGTCGGCCACATGGGCCGCCAGGGCGCAGGCATCGATGTCGAACATGCCGCCGGCAACGGGAGTGCCCTCCGAAAGGCCCGTCTTCCTTGCCGCTTCCGCTGTTACTGTGCCGCATATATCAGTGGAAAGACGGAGCGGAGGAAGTGTATCCATCAATTCTGACAACCCGAACAGTTCCAGTATCCGAGGATCATATTGCCTGGTATGCAGGTTCACCAGGTTTGTTCCCGAAAAGTCGGTCATTTCCGCATAGGCTTCTCCTGTAAGCCTGAACCTTACGTAATCCTTTGCTTCAAAAACATACCTGATGTTATCCATAACCTCAGGCTCGTGATCCTTAAGCCAGGCCAGCAGGGCGACAGGCTGGCAGGCCATCACATGCTGGCAGGTATATTCAAAGGCCTTCTTCTCTGTACCGTCCTCGCGCCATCTAACCATGTATTCCCACGCCCGGTTATCGGTGGAGATAATCCCGTTGCGCACAGGCCTGTCATTCTTGCCCCAAAGATAAAGCCCCTTGCCGTGGCCGCAGATCGCTATTGCCCGTACCTGCGAGCCCTTAATCCCGGTCTTTGTCAAAACCTCGCGGATAACGGCGCAGTTGGCATCCCACATCTCATCCATGTCGCGCTCGGTAAAACCGGGGCGGGGTGTGATCATCCTCGTTTCGACCGACGCGAAGCCCGCCTCGTTTCCCCTTTCGTCATACAGTGCCGCCTTGGTGGTGGTTCCCCCATTGTCCAAGCCTAAATAATACCTCATACACTCACCCTTCCATCGCTTTTGCGAACTGTTCCTCGATCCACGCCTTGGCGCGGCCTACCGTTTCCATGTCATCCTGCCCGTCCTGGTACCACATCTCAATAAGATACGGACCGGTATAGCCGAGCTTTTCAAGCGTCTTAAAGCAAAGCCGGAAATCCACGCATCCCTCTCCGAAGGGCACGTTCCTGAATTGGCCTGCGAATGTTTCCGTAACTGCCAGTGTATCCTTGAGGTGGACCTGCACAATGCTGCCTATCCCCTTTTCAAGTTCCGACACGACATCGTTGCCCCATGCGCTGAGATTTCCCACATCGGGGTATACCTTCAGCCATGGGCTCGCTATCTGTTTTTCAAAGAAAAGGTGCTTGGTGATGGAATTGAGAAATGATGTGTCCATGATCTCATTGGCCAGCATGACTCCCTTTCGGGAAGCCCGGGACGTCGCCCACTTAAGGCCTTCAAAGAACAAACGGCGGCTGTCTATTGTGGACTCTTCATAATAGACATCATAACCTGCAATCTGTATGGTCCTGATTCCCAGGTCAACCGCAAGATCAATGGCCTGGTCCATGATCAGGCGCGCCTTTTCCCTCACAGCCGGGTCGGCGCTGCCAAAAGGAAACCTCCTGTGGGCGCTCAGGCACATGGACAGGATGGGAATACCCGTATCAAAAGACGCCCGCCGGAGTTCCGCGCGTTCTTCCCTTGTCCATTCCAGCCTGGCAAGGCGTTCGTCCTTCTCGTCTATGCAAATCTCAAGAAAGTCGAATCCGAGTTTCTTTACCTTCTCCAGCCGCTGATACCAATTGTCTTCAGGATTAAGCGCCTTCTCATAGATGCCTAACAGATGCATACCAAGCATGTCAACTACCCCCCCATGGTAAATATACCATTCCCATGTTTGCATTGAAAGTTATTTTTGACAGTCGCCCCCGAAAGGAAGGATTGTCCGATCCCCTTGCCGGTTAATCCGGCTTTTTCATCAGGTGATTGCAGCAAGTGCGGAAAAGGATTTGAAATTGTGTTCCACAGAGCCATAGAGCTGCTTGAACTCCCGGTACAGTTCCCTGTACCTGTCCGCCCAGGCATCAACCGGCTCAAATCTTTTCGCGACCTTGAAGCCTGCCGCGGCAGCCTGTTCAGGCGTATCATACTCCCCGGTAAACGCTGCCATCAGGCATGCCAGGCCGCCCGGCGCCCCGAGGGTATTACAGGGCACGATGATCTCCCTGTTGATGACCGAGGCCTTGATTCTCAGCCATATATCGCTGTTGCTGCATCCTCCCAGCACATATACCTGCTGCGGGCGCAGACCGGTTTTCTCCGCCTCCTCCAGGTTGTCAAGCAGTGCGAAGGCCGCTCCCTCCATGATTGCCCGGATCATCTGGGCCCGGCTGGTGCCCATACTGAGCCCGAAAAAGACTCCCCGCGCGTCCGGGTTCCATATGGGCGCCCTTTCACCTGCCATGTACGGCAGGAACAACAGATGGGCAGGTTCAGGCGCCTTTTCCTCAACCTCCGCGTCCATGCGGGCGTATGCGTTCCTCTCCCGCGTTTCCCCGCCGTACAGAGTGTCCCTGAACCACTTCAGGGATCCTCCCGTGGAGCTCATGGCCCCATACAGGTAATGGATATGGTCGTTTACACCGGTAAGGTGGGAAAGCCTGATGGTGGTCAGCGGCTCGCTCAGGCCAATGAGCATGACCGATGACGTGCCGGTCATCTCAAGGGCGATATTCTGCTGGACGCCTGCTTCCAGCGCCGCCACTGAGGCATCCACAGCGCCTGCCAGGACCGGTGTGCCCGCCTTTAAACCTGTAAGTTCCGCCGCCTTGCGCGTGACATATCCGATAACCTCCCCGCAATCGTAAACCTGCGGCAATACGGATGGGTCGACATCAATGGCTTCAGCCAGTTCCCTGCTCCAGCAGTTCCCTTTCAGGTCGTTGACCTGTGTGAGGGACAGGTTGGAACTGTCTATGGTGAATTCCCCTGTAAGCTTCATGTTGACATATCCGTTGACCTGGAGGATTTTATATGTCTTATCCATGAGTTCAGGATGGCGCCGCCTCAGCCACAGGAGCTCGGAGAGCATGAAATAGGTATCCGGACGGTTTCCGGTAATCTCGAAGATCCTTTGTGAACCCACGATCCTGTCCAGCAGTTCCAGTTCCTCCGTGCTCCTCCTGTCCATCCAGATAAGCGCATCGTGAAGGGGATCGCCGTTTCTGTCAACAGGAAGCGCGCAGGGTGACTGGCAGCTTACGGCAACAGCCCTGATGCCGGAGGCGTCGATCCCGCTTTGGGAAAGCACGGAGACGAAGCGGAGGTTTTCGAGTTTGCCTCCACTTATTTCGGCATCATGCGTGAGAAAAAGTCGAAAGAGGTGTGGACTACCGTTCACGAAGTGGAATATTACCCCGACAACTATTTCAGCGTCATGTCATATATCTGTCCCGTTTATAACATGGAAACACAAAAGCTTACCGGGCTGATCGCCCTGGACATAGATTACCAGGTCGTCCGCGAGATGTTTTCCACATCCGCTGTGGAGCTTGATGAAAAGATCATGGTAGTTGACACGGAAGGGAATATCTTTTTTAACCATCCCTTCCTGAGCAATTTTGAGCCCGTCCTTGAACAGTATCCGCAAATACTTACCTCAAAAAACCTGCAAATTCGCGGAACAGTATTCGGAAGGGACAGCATTATAGTTACCGAAACAATAGGGATGGCTGACTGGAAGATCGTCAGGATGATTGACTCCCTGCCCATCACGGAAAGAAGCCGCAACCTGCTTTTCATCTTCAATATCATCCTCGTAGTTTCGGGCATCATCTCCTTCGCCTTCATCCTGTTCTCCACCCGGTCCATATCCAAACCTGTAAAAACCCTGATAAAAGCATGCAAGCGCATCGAGAAAGGAGACCTTGGATTCAGGGTATCCCTGAAAAGCAAGAACGAGTTGGGTATCCTGGGGGATACTTTCAATATCATGATGGACCAGATACAAAGCTATTACCAGAAAGAGTTTGATGAGCAGAAACGCAAATCAGAACTGGAGTTCCAGGTACTGCAGGCCCAGATCAATCCTCATTTCCTGTATAACACCCTGGATTCGATAAAATGGCTTGCCGTGCTCCAGAACATGAACAATATCGCGGATATGTGCACATCCCTGATCAACCTGCTGAAATACAACCTTGCCCAGCCCGGCACCCTTACCACTCTGAGCGATGAGGTTGAAAACCTGAAGAATTATATAAGGATACAGAAATTCCGGTATGGCGACACCTTTGAGTTCTCGACCCAACTGGACCCTGATACCAGTGACTGTGAAATGATCCGCTTTGTCCTCCAGCCGCTGGTGGAAAACTGCATCATCCATGCCTTTGAAGATATTGAAGATAAAGGGTTCATAAAGGTACTGTCCTTCATCGAGGACGGCAAGCTTCACATAGAAGTGATAGACAACGGTTCGGGAATGGATCTGGCCACAGTGTTCACCCTCAACCAGAATGAATCAAGGAAAGGGAAACGTTTTAACACCATCGGCATACACAATATCAAGGAGAGGATACGGCTCCAGTACGGGGAAGGGTATGGCCTGTACTATATCAGCGAGCCAGGTGTCGGTACCATCGCGGAAATGGTTCTGCCGGTCATCAAGAAAGGTGGGCAGTCCAGGGCAGAAGCCGATTCAAATAACCAGTAACAAAAGGCATCTCCTTCGAGATGCCTCATATGGCCGGCCCCAAAGCCTTTGGGATCAATCCAGGAGGTCAAGGAACCAGAACAGGGGTCCGCGTCGGAAAAGGAACCCTACCGGGCGGCGGCGTACCGGGAACCTGAACCCCGGAACGATAACAGGACCGAATATTGGCCTTCGTATGGTGGGAAACCGCCTTGGGAAACGTCTGCCTCTGAAGGTACCTGGAAAAAAGCCATCCGGCATGAAAAACACCTCTTGCACAACATACTCCACAAGACCAGCATATGTCCCGCAGGACAAGATTGTGAATGGTTTTTTCCGTACAATGTATATTGACAAGTACATGGGAATCTGATAGCATACATAAAAAACGAATCAACCAAATGCGATGACAGGGATAACACGCTGCTTTCGCAGCCTCAGAGAGCTGTCGTATGGTGCGAGACAGTGCGCGGGGCAGAACGTGAACTCACCCTTTAGCAGTCACCCGAAAGCCCGGGGCACAGGATATTGCTTTCGGCAAGTAGGCGTGAACGGGTTTCCCGCCGTTACAACGGGAGGGCATTAACCTTTATACAGGTCCGATGTCTCATGAGCGGGCAATTATGCCAAGAGAAGTGGTACCGCGGAAGTACAGGCTTTCGTCTTCTTACAGGAAGACGGAAGCCTTTTTAATTAATCCAATTATTTTCATCAGGAGGAGTGTTGTATGAAACTCGCATTTTCGACCTTGGGCTGTCCCGATTTTGACTGGCCGGATATCTATTCCATGGCCAAGGACCTTGGATTTGACGGTATTGAAATACGCGGCCTTGGCAAGGATATTTTCGCGGTCAGGGCAAAACCCTTTACCGAGGAGGAGCTTCCCAACACCATCAGGAAGCTGCAGCAGCTTCGCCTTGAGATCCCCTGCCTTTCATCGGGCTGCTGCCTGAAGTTTGCCGACAAGGCCGACGAGAATCATAATGAAATTATCCAGTATATCGAACTGGCCGCAAAACTCAAAACACCCTATATCCGTATCCTTGCGGACCTGGAGCCTCAACCTTCGGGGGAGGTGGATGACGAAGCAGTCATTTCATCCCTGAAAAGGCTTGTTCCCATCGCTGAAGAAAAGGGAGTAACCCTTCTCGTGGAAACCAACGGTGTCTATACCGATACCAAGAGGCTTTTCAACCTGCTTAACGCGGTGGGAAGCGACGCGGTGGGAGCCCTTTGGGACATCCATCATCCATACCGTTTCGCAAACGAGTCCCCGGGCCAGACCGTCCAGAACCTTGGCGCCTATATCAAGTACATCCACATCAAGGATTCGGTAATGGTGGACGGCAAGGTATCCTATCGCATGATGGGCGAGGGTGACCTCCCCATAGACGATTTCATAATGGCGCTTCAGTCCATCAACTACAATGGATACATATCCCTTGAATGGGTTAAGAGATGGGCTCCCGACCTGGATGATGCCGGCGTTGTATTCCCCAATTTTGCCAATTACATGTCCAGGTACCTGAAGAAGGACACCCGCCGGGGCCGCCTGTTCACCAACAACGCGGGAACAGGACATTATGTCTGGGAGAAGTATTCCCTCATCGACCTGACCTTCCCCCAGGTGCTTGACCGCATGGTGGACGAATTCCCGGACCAATATGCCTTTAAGTACATTACCCACGACTACACCAGGACCTATTCGGAATTCAGGGACGATGTGGATACCTTCGCCCGCGCCCTGATATCGCTGGGCGTCAAACCGGGCGACCATGTGGCCATATGGGCTACCAATGTGCCCCAGTGGTTCATCACGTTCTGGGCCGCGGTCAAGATCGGTGCGGTCCTCGTAACGGTCAATACGGCCTACAAGATTCACGAGGCTGAATACCTGCTGCGCCAGTCCGATACCCATACCCTGGTCATGATCGATGGATATAAGGACTCAAACTATGCAGCCATTATTAAAGAGCTTTGCCCCGAGCTGGAAACCGCAGAGCCCGGAAAACCCCTGTTTATTAAACGCCTTCCGTTCCTGCGGAACATCATTACCATCGATTCAAAGCAGAAGGGCTGCCTGACATGGGACGAAGCAATGGCTTTTGCAGAGAAAACACCTGTTGAGGAAGTTTATCGCCGGGCTTTGGCCATCCATAAGGACGATGTCTGCAACATGCAGTATACCTCGGGCACAACCGGTTTCCCCAAGGGCGTCATGCTGACCCATTACAACGTGGTGAACAACGGCAAGTGCATCGGGGACTGCATGGATTTCTCCACGGCGGACCGTCTGTTGATCCAGGTTCCCATGTTCCATTGCTTTGGCATGGTTCTGGCCATGACTGCCGCCATAACCCATGGCGCCACCATGTGCCCCATACCCTACTTCTCTCCCAAGGTATCCCTTGAATGCATAAACAGGGAGAAGATAACTGCCTGCCACGGAGTCCCCACCATGTTCATCGCCATGCTGGAGCATGAGGACTTCGGGAAAACAGATTTCTCCCAAATGAGGACGGGCATTATGGCAGGAAGCCCCTGCCCCATCAAGGTCATGCAGGACGTGGTGGACAAGATGAACATGAAAGAGATCACCATCGTCTATGGCCAGACCGAAGCCTCTCCCGGATGCACCCAGAGCCGGGTGGACGACCCGATAGAATTGCGGGTCAATACAGTGGGGCGCGCACTTCCCGGAGTGGAATGCAAGATCGTGGACCCTGTCACCGGAAAGGATCTGCCTCCCAATACCGATGGTGAGTTTGTGGCCAGGGGCTATAACATCATGAAGGGTTATTACAAGATGCCCGAAGCCACGGCTGCCGTCATCGACGAGGATGGCTGGCTGCATACCGGGGACATGGCCAGGATGGATGAGAACGGCTACTTCAAGATAACAGGCCGTATCAAGGACATGATCATCCGCGGCGGGGAAAACATTTACCCCAAGGAGATCGAGGACTTTATCTATACCCATCCCAAGGTAAGCGATGTCCAGGTTATAGGGGTGCCCGACAAGCAATACGGAGAAGAAATCATGGCCTGCGTCATCCTGAAGGAAGGCGTGGAGATGACCGCCGAAGAACTCCAGGATTATGTGCGCACCCATATGGCCAAGCATAAGACACCCAAATACGTTGCCTTTGTTAAGGAGTTCCCCATGAACGCGGCCGGCAAGATCCTCAAGTACAAGATGCGCGAATGGGCAGTAGAGTATCTTGGCCTCCAGGCAGAAAGCAAGATCGAAACAGCATAAAAAGGCAATATTCAAGGGCGGTGTTCGCACCGCCCTTTACTTATTGCTAAAAGCCTCGCATCCGACATCCGGCCTCTCACTTCTGATTCCGGAGATTGCCGCGTTTTACCTGCGTTCGGTTCGCAATGACATTCACGTTACGACAAATTCCCTCAGTTCCTTGCTTAGTTTTGCGATTTTCTCCATGGATTCATATATCTGCACAATGCTGTTGTTCTGGTCTTCCAGCGTGGCAAGAACTTCTTCCGTGGAAGCCGCGTTTTCTTCCGAAATACTTGCCACATTCTCGATCTGCTGCTGGATTTCTATAAATATCCCGGCTATCTTTTTGGCTCCTTCAAGACCCTCAACCAGTTTCCTGTTGGAATCCGCCACATTTGCCTTCATTTTGCTGAAGAAGTCAGTGATGCTTTCTATTATCTTGTTGCCCTCGCGCACAGCCTCGTCTCCTTCATATACCTTGTCCAGTGTATCCCTGGACCTTTCGGTCAGCTCCTGGATGACCTGGCTGATATTGTCAGCGGTGTTTTTGCTCTGCTCGGCAAGCTTTCTTATCTCATCGGCCACCACGGCGAACCCTCTGCCCTGTTCACCAGCGCGTGCCGCTTCGATGGCCGCATTGAGGGCGAGCATATTGGTTTGCTCGGCTATATCCAGTATCTCCTCCAGGGCCTGGTTGACGCTTTCCATGCTCTGGTTCAGTTCGTTAACCGTCGCCTTGGCCGATCCCACGGCACTGCTTATGACCTTGTTATGCTCCGCTATCTCCAGGATCTTTTCGGTGCCTTCCTCTATGTTATTGCCCATTTCCATCGTTTTTTCGGTCAATGTGCCGGATATGGCCTGTGTCTGGTTTACCAGGTCCATGGAACTGCTCATGGCCTCGTTGGTTTTATGGATGCTGGAGGCTTCCTCCTGGATTGCTTTTGACATTTCGTTCATGGATATGAAGATGCCGCTGCTGGACTCCTTTACGGAACCGACAACTTTATTGACTGTCTCGATATGGGTGTTCAGGTTATGGGAACTGTCTTCCACCTGGGCAAGAATGTTTTGGAGCCTGGCCAGGATTCCGCTGGCTTTCTCGGTTTCGGAAGCTGCGTTCCTGACAAGCCCGCCTGCCCACCTGGTAAGGAAGTACAGGACCGCTGTCGCTCCATCAAAAGCCAGGAGTACTTTTAAAAACTCGGCAAATGGCGCTGAAGGACCCATAAAACTGTGGCTTGCCAATATGTAGACCGTAATAATCAGAACATTGCTTATTATTCCAAATACCATTATCAATCGTTCGTTGAAGTAGAGCGCCACCATGGTGATGGATGCATAGACGATATAATGGTTCCCAAGATCAAACCCTGATATCACGAACAGTGCCATCATGGCCGCAAACGGTATAAGGCCGAACAGCAGGGATTTGACAAAACGGTTGATTTTCAGAAAATAAAGCCCTGTAGCCAAAACCCCAACCGCCAGGGATTTCGCCATATCGCCCAAACCGGATGAAAATCCGACGGTTGTGATATTCAGCAATATGAAAATAAAGGCAACGCTCCATGTGGCGATCAGGTTAACCATGTCCACTCGTTTTAAATCATAATTATAGAACCTGTTCGCTTTTGTATTCTCCATAAAAGCACCCCCGGTCTAACCCAGCAATATGCTGATTGAGTAAATAATTGGGCAACAATAATTTCATACCACAATAATTCTTTCCGAAACAGGTTTGCGAACGTTGCATTACAAAGCGGAATCCCTGATATCTCTTTACCCCGATAGTCCGGCTGTGACCGAAGGCAAAAAAGTGCTGTTTCGTAAAGAAACAGCAAATAATACGATAATGCCGCCATAGGTATATCCGTTATGTCATTGATAAGGATCCTGTGAAGAACCCGCTTCGATTAAGATGCTGACATTACGGGACCGCCAGTATGGACCAGGTCGTTCCATACCGGGAACAATAAGCTTTGCGGGATATTATGACTACCTGAATATCTGTGTCCAAATCCAGGATAAAGGCATTACCAGCAGCATGGATGGCAGTGTATTGGCGACGGGTATTTCCTTTAATTCCATCATCCGTATGCCGATGAACAAAACCAGTATACCGCCGCAGCCAATAAAATCCGCCGCCATCGTTTCGTTCACAATGGGCATCAATACCGATGCAAGAAGATAGAACAGTATATACACCACGAATGTGGAGACTGAAAGCGCCGAAACAATAATGCCTATGGTTGTCGCGAAGATCAGTGACGTAAACAGATCCAGTATGGATTTTACCATCAAGAAAGTATTATCGCCTGTCATGCCTTCCTGGAGAGCGCCGAAGATCCCGCCGGCGCTGAAGCTGAACAGGACAAGCAGGGTTAAAAACCCGTTAACGGCTTTTTCATCAATACTTGATCTGCCTTTTACTATCCTGTTCTGCAGGATGACCGTCATGTTGTGCAGCCGGTCCTCAATACGCAGCAATTCTCCGATGGCAGTGCCCACTATGATTGCCAGCACCACCGGCGCCAGGTTTTTAACTTCAATGACCAGCGTAATGCCAAGGGCAAGGGCACACCCGGCAAAAACGACAGGAAGGTTTTGTTTAAGCCTTTCCGGAACAACCTTTCTTCCGATAGTTCCTATCAGCCCGCCGAAAAGAATGGCCAGGCAGTTGGTGATAATTCCAATTGGCATATTTATCCTTCTCCAATTTTAATTGCGCCTGCAAACCTTTTTCACAAAAGCTTGCAGGCGCATTATGCTTATTTGATCAGTACGCTCGGCAGCCATGTTACAAGCTGCGGGAAGATGATAATCAGTATCAGTGTGATCACCATGGAAGGGAGATATTTTACCGCTTCCCGGGTCACGCTTCTCACAGGCAGCTTTGCCACGTCAGCCACCACGAACAGGCAAAGCCCGAATGGCGGCGTGATGATGCCTATCATCAGGGCCACTATCATAACCACGCCGAAATGAACGGGATCGATGCCGATTCCGGTAACGGCAGGCAGCATGATGGGAGCCAGCAGCAATACTGCGGCGCTTGTATCCAGGAAACACCCCACGATAAGGAATATGATCGACGTAACCAGATACATCAGCAGCTGGCTGCTTCCCGCAAGAGTCCCCAGCAGTCCCGCCAGGGCCTGGGGCAGTCCTTCAATTGTAACAATCCAGGAAAAGAAACTGGCCACCGAGATTATCAGCATGAATATCCCGGAGGTTTTGACGGTGTTAGTAAGGGTTTCCCACAAGACCTTCCACGTAAGCTTTTTATAGCAGACGCCGAGGAAAATCGCCCACCACACCGCCAGGACGGCTGCCTCTGTCGGCGTACAGATCCCTGAAAGGATTGAGCCAAGGATGATAACAAATGTCATCAGCGAAGGAATGGCCTGGGGTATTGTCTTGAGCGCTTCCTTCCAGGGAACCCTGGTTTTTGGCCATTTTTTCCCTTCCTTTGTCAACAGGGCACGCAGCAGGATGAACACCATCAATGATCCGCACAGCATAATCCCGGGTAAAACGCCGCCATAGAACAATGATGCAACCGAAATATTCGTTATGGCGCCCAGAAGCACCATGGCCGCGCTGGGCGGAATTATCGGACCCAGTATGCTGGAAGCCGCAGTTATACCCGCGGCAAAGTCTGCCTTGTACCCGGCCTTCTTCATCATGGTCATCTCAACAAGTCCAAGGCCGCCGGCATCCCCCACAGCCGTGCCTGACATGGATGCGAACATCATGCTGGCAAGGGCATTGGCGTGGGCCATTCCCCCCCGATAACGGCCCACTATAGCCAACGCAAGCTTGAAGAGCCTGTCCGTAACCCCGGCGGAGTTCATCATTCGGCCGACAAACAGGAAGCCGGGCATGGATATCAGCGTAAAGGAAAGCAGATAGCTCATCATGTTCTGGGATGCTATGGTAACAGGCATACTCGGGTTAAGTGCCAGCCATACCAGCGTCGCTCCTCCCAGGGAAAATACCACCGGAATGCCTATGAACATCAATACCAGGAACACTGCTAAAATAATGATAATATTAACCAACTGTTCATCTCCTCCCTTAAGACCCATTCCGGGTTTACGGCTTGCTGCCGGGTTCTTCCCCCAGGAAACTTTCCACGCTTTTCTGGATTTCCGCGGCCTCTTGCACTTCCGCTTCCTTTTCCTGTTCGGCTATTTTCCTCTCCTCTTCAGCGATCAGGTCATACCCCGGGAAAAAGTCGTTCAGCAGATCTACTACCACAACGAAAAACATAACCCCGCACATCGCTACAACAGGAATGTAATAGGCCGAACGGGGAATCCCAAGCGCCGGGCTTTTATACACAAGCATCGGCAACAGCTTATATACGCTGAATGAGATAACCGTAAAGAATACGAGCTGGAGTATCCTGCTGAAAAATGAAACCGCTTTTCTAAATTTCTCGGGAGCTTTGGCTATAAAGAAGTCCGCCACTATATGTTTCTTTGATATTGTAACTATTGCGGCACTTATAAAGCCCAGGTTAACCATCATGAATGTGGCCAGTTCTTCTGTCCAGGCAAATGGCCTGTTAAACACATACCTGCTGACGATGCCGGCCGTAATGGTAATCATGATGACCGAGAGTACCAGGTTGCCCAGAACTTTCAGGACTTTATTGCAGTAGTATACAATCTGATTCAGAACTTTCAATGAATATACCCCCCTTCCCGGTCAGCATATTACTTCTTACTTGCCTTTCTTCGCCTCCTCGAATTTTTCGAGCAGGTCCTTGGACCATACGCCGTCGGCAATCTTTTTCTCTATGATAGGCATGGTCATTTCAGCCAGTTTCGCCCTGTCTTCGGATGTAAAGTTGATTAATTTTACACCGCTGTCGGTCATCGTCTTCACATAGCCTTCCAGCATCTTCTTTACTTCCTGGCTGTACCATTCGCCCACCTCTACGCAGACCTCGGTCAGTATTTGCTGCTGCGCCGGCGTGAGCGACTTGAATTTTGCCTCGTTCATCCATGCATGGAAGTTGACGTAACCCGAATCTACCATGAGGATATATTTGGACACCTCGTAGAACTTCATATTATGTATGGCATCAAGCGTTGCGATGGCAGCTTCGACCACGCCCTGCTGAAGGCTGAGGTAAACTTCGTTATAGGCCACTGAAGTCGGGCTGGCGCCAATAGCCTTGAGCGATTCCATCGGGATCTCGGACGGGATGGACCGGATTTTAAGCCCTTTGAAATCATCCAAACTCTTGATTTCCCTGTTGGATGCCCAATCTACAGGAGGCCGCATCCAGTTGTGCGCCAGCGTCCTGACGCCGTTCACTTCCTGGAACTTATCCTCCCAGGATTTGTACAGATCGCTTTCCAGAAGATTAAGGAATTCCTGCTCACTGTTGAACTGGAAGAATACGCTTACAATACCATTGTCGGGAACACCGAAGTCGCTCATGTATGTGGATCCTTCCATAAACATATCCAGCGAGCCGCCGATAAGCATTTCCATCTGTGTCATGGCATCCCCAAGCTGCGAGGCAGGAAACACATTGATTGTAATAGAACCTCCGGATCTCTCATGTACAAGATCCGCCACCTTCTGAAGCCCTATGGACGCCGGGTCGCTGGGAGCCGCAGTTCCGCCGAATGAAAGGGTAACCTTTGGGTCTTTCGAAGCATCAAGGGTGTTTTGCGGACTGGAGCTTGGACTGGAACTGGTACTTGGACTGGAACTGGGGGTAGGGGTGGTGGACGGCGCCTTTTGCGAGCATCCCGTCAACCCGAGAAACAGAACCATCAGCAGACAAATCATCGCAGTGGTTTTCCTTTTCATGTTATACCCTCCTTGCATAATAATTTTTACGGGCTGCTTTATATGCCCATATAAGGGAACTTGATTCGCTTCCCGACCAGCGGGAGGGACAGGAAGAGTATCCTTCCTTCCCTCGCCGTGCTGATGTCGGAAATGTCCTTTGGATGCCTTCTTTCAGTGGTCAGTGAGTTCCGTAAAGAATAGCGCCCTGCTTGATGAGGATTTCCTGGACTTCTTTCAGATCGTTCTCGAGAGCCCTTGGTGTGACGCCTCTTCTTGCAGCCACAGCCGCCGCTACACCTGCGGCTGTCCCGGTCACAGTCGTCTGCTGGAGGAACCTGTGATGGGACGGCCTATCGGTAGAGATGGCCTTGCCGGCTACAAGGAGATTCTCAAGCCCTTTGACTACCAGCGCACGGTATGGTATGTCGTGAGAGCCGCCATCCTTCGGCAGGCGTACTGCTTCCAGAGTAAGCGCCCTGTCTCCTACCGCATGCTTGCCGCCGACCGGGAAGGAGCTCTTGCCAATGACATCATCAAACTTCCTTGCCTCTACCACGTCATCGGCTGTCAGCACGTAGTCACATATTATCCGGCGTGTTTCCCTGATGCGGACTTCCGGACATACCCTGGTAATATAGGCATTCTCAAAGCCCGGCAGGTATTTCTTTATACATTTCCATGCAATGATGTCCTGCATCCTGGCTTCCACTTCCACATACGTCAGATCACGGACATCGGTGCAGTCCGCGTTCCCCACATGGGACGAATGCTGGAAGTGCGCCAATACCCTGCCGCCCTCTTTGGGCATGAGGAAGAATCCGATTCCGCTGTTTCCATGCCATTCTCCGGTCTCCAGGGCTTTGACGCGGATTTTCTCGAAGCCCATGATTTCTCCGATATCAAGTATGCTTTCAGCCTTGAGGACCTCTTTCTTAATGTCTTCTACGGTCATCCCGTTATATGGCAGCAGGACCTGATCAAAGATGAAGTCGTCAATATTGCTCTTGACGTAAGCCAAAACCTTGTCCCAATCTACACCATCCACGGTAAAGGCAACCGTGCTGGGCTCCAGCTGGTCCTTGGGAAGAATGTCATATTCTGCGCCTGCCAGGTAGCTTACCTCGCCTTCACCGGTACAATCGATAACTACCTTGGCCAGTACTATGGACTTGCCTGAAGGATGGGCGGTAACCACACCTTTTACAACATTGCCGTCCAGGATAACATCCGTGACCATGGTATGCAGCATAAGCTCCACATTGTTTTCCTTCATCATCTCATAGACCAAAAGGCCCCACCAATCCGGGTCAACATATGAGAAGGTGAACTGTCCGCGCCATTTCGGGCGGAGATGAGGAAGCGCATGACCAGCTTCCAGGAGCCTCTTGTGGGTTTCCTGAGCGAACCCGCCGATAATCTGCTCTCCGCGGCCGTTGAACAGAAACGCATAGGCGAATCCGGGAGGTCCTGAGAAGTTCATTTGTCCTCCAAGTTGTCCGACACGTTCGATAAGAAGCGTCTTAGCCCCTGCGCGTGCCGCCGCAATGGCCGCAGGCACACCGGAGGTGCCGCCGCCGCAGACCACTACATCATAAGAGCCATAGTAACCAAGCATTTGATCGTCCCCTTTCTTAGCTTAAATAGTTTTTACGTTATTTAACTCTGAATTCCTCAATGCTTCGGGCATGGATGCCATTGGGAAGAGCAACGGGTTCCACAATTCCCTCGCTGTGCAATGCCCAGGGCAGAATAACACCGGAGTGTCCTCCGCGCCCGCCTATTGTAACTATCTCCACATCCCTTGGCGTGCGAACAACGGGCATCGGATGCCTGTTTTCGAATTCGGGCGGACGGACGGGCACAAGTCCCCTGTTCCGTACCATCGGAACCTGGTGGTATGCATAGGTGAATACATGCTCGCGAATCATGTCCTTCGTATAACCGGCCTTCTTAAGCATCTTGGCATGGTCAGGCGTAAGGCAGATCACCAGGGGCCCGGGAATGTATGCGTTGTTGGATCCCAGGGTCGTGCAGCAGGCTGTAATTGTATCCAGAAGGTCGTGTCCGTTAAGGCTCAGGAAATCGATAATGTCGTGCAATGGTTCCGCCTTAAGAACGTAAACCGTTGTTGTGTTTTTATCGTAATGTTCCTCGTTTATCATCTTCCATTCGGCAAGCTCAGGCTCCTCGGCAAAGCAATATGTGAATTCAGCCTGGGAAGCCAGACAGTCAAGGTCACAGATACCCGGCACTGAACGGCATACGTTCATGATTACCAGGTTGACAGCCCGACCAATAGTTGCGTTCATGGGCCAGCCGGGACCCAGACAGCCTTGTTTTCCGGAAATGCCGATTTCCTGCGCAATCGGACCGCTGACAAGCACCAGGTTGCCGCCGGGATGGGAAGTAGTGACTGACTGGAGCAGGTTGTACTTGGGATTATTCAGCGCTTTGAATGCAGCGACCAGTATGGGCATTGCCTTGGGGGTACAGCCCGCCATAACCGCCGCAATAGCTACATCCCGGACGGTAATGTCTTTTCCTGAAGGGCCGACTTCATTGCAAAGCACCATATCCTCGTCAAACGGGCAATAGCTCAGCATATTCTTATAGCGGGCCAGGGTAGGTGGTATAATCGGCAGGCCGTCGCTGATGTGCTCCCGGTTGAAATACTCGTTTATTTCCTCCATGTAGCATCCGGGTTCAAGAAGCTTTTCCTCCTCAACCTCGATCTCGTCGATTATCGGCAGCAGTCCATCCTTTCTCGGAGGAATCCTGTCCATCTTGAAATCTATATGGGCAACCTCTGCCAGCCTGTCTCCCGTTGCGGTAAGCGAATCTATGATGTAGTCCCATTTTAAGTCTATCTGCTCCCTTACTTCTTCGACCGTGCTGGCCTGGTAGATATCAATTGAACAGAGGCACAGGTTCCCTGCGCGGTAGACTCCAACCCCTTCGGTAATGCTGGATCCCGGAGGTGCTGTGATATACACGGCGGGAATGCCCAGTTTTTCAAGGGCAATAGTGATAATTGTTGTTGCCGCAGAGGTTCCCATATCGCCCAGGGCCACAACTGCTGCCGTAGGCTTCTCCTGGGCCAGCATTCCTGCATATTCCTCAAGTTTCTTGGTGTTCTTGCCCCTGACGGTCTCCACATAGTCAACGAAATTGCAGATGCCCAGTTCTTTGAATCGCTCCTTAATGCGCACAAAGACCTGGTTATAGTTGCAGAAGCTCAGTTTCGTGTTATCATAGAAAAGAATTTTTCCGTTCCTCAGATCATCCAGCGTTACACGCGGCGCAAGTTCCAGGACGGGTCTTTCCTGATAACCTCGTGGATCCAATAGGGCGTTCAGTTTTTTACCATTCATACAAACAACTCCCCCTTTGCCATATATTTTTTAGGCATTTTAAACAATCATCTGATTCCATCATACGGGCCCTGCCATGAGGTAATCAAATCGAATGTGGAAACAAGTCGTTTACCATTTGGAAAGACAAATGATGCACCGGCGCAAATGCGCTTGATAAGCGCGTTTTTGAAAACAGCTGATCAATAACGGAAGCAATTTGCATAATTTTCATTGTTACAAGTCAATGTTTTTTTGGTAAAATAGTATGAGGTGCAAATTTGAACATTCAGTTCACACCTGTAATCAACCAGTCAATATGCTTCCATCCATCATACGATAATTGCTGACCATCCAGGTTTTACGATTTGAAAGGGGGGGAAATTGTGAAACTGGAGTATCTCTTTTCTTTTGTTGCACTCAGAAAATACCTGAATCTCTCCGAAGCCGCCGCAAGTCTTTACATTTCGGAATCTGCTCTTTCCAAGCAACTCAGAGCACTGGAGGAAGAACTGGGCGGGATGCTCTTCGAACGCCGCCATTCACTGACCAGGCTCACCCCGTTGGGAGAACTGGTTTCATTGCACGTTGACAAGATCCTGAAACAGTACGACAGCATGATCCTGGATGTGAAAACCTTCCTGGGTACGGATAACAAGAAACTAAGGATTGCGTCATTGTTCGAAATGTCGCAGTATGGCATAACCGATTTGATAGTAGGCTTTGAATTCGACAGGATCAATTTCTACGTTGAATCCCGGGAATGCGATCATGCACAGATGATAAACCTTCTGGACACCAGGCAAACCGATCTGATCATCGGATTCAGGGAACTGCTGCCACAGCAGCCGAAGTATTCCCAGGTCCCTTTGAAGGAGGAATCTCTTGTGCTGGTTGTAAACAACACCCATCCCTTCGCATCCAGGGATTCTATTTCCCTGAAGGATGCCATGGATGAAAAGTTCTGCTTTCCGAGAGAGGATTCTTCGCTGTTTGCATTTTTTTATAATACCTGCACGGCTAATGGCTTTACACCCAGGCTTACGCTATCCGATGTCCGACTTGGAACGATAAAGCGTTACATCCTGGAGGGAATGAGGATAACGCTCCAAACCCGCACCCGGGCGGAAAACTTTTTCAACGAACCGATATTTAAGCTGATCGGTATTAATGACTCACCAACCCTCACATTGGCCATCGTTACAAATAAGGATCTTCTTGATGAAACAGGCCTGAGCTTCATTCAGTACGCCAAAAAATACTATTCGAAAGCAGGCTGCATGCCTTCATATTTCTGACCGTTTCGCCTGAATCATGCTGAGGAAACCGTCCTGCCGCGCCATGTCGAATTTGTGTAATTACGCGGACAGCTTGTCACACTTGTCCAACCCGGAGAATAAACTGTAATGGGAAGGATTCATCTTAATGGTTTCCCGTAAGGAGGCGCCTCTCCTCCTTTATGCCGGGTGCCGGACTTAGCCAGCTAAGTCCGGCATTTAATTTTTTCTGAAAAGCACTTGACTCATCTCAGGTTTTACTGTATTATTGTATTAAGTGCTTAATACAATAATACAAGGAGTGATAAAATGCCGTGGGAACTGAAACCGGACAGACCCATCTATGCACAGCTGGTTGAACATATAGTGCAGATGATTCTTTCCGGCGTCTATCCTCCGGGCTCGAAGCTGCCTTCGGTACGTGATCTTGCAAAAGAGGCCTCAGTCAATCCCAATACCATGCAGCGGGCGCTTGCCATGCTGGAGGAGGACGGACTAATAATCACCCACCGCACCAGCGGCCGGTCAATAACGGAGGATTCGGAGATGATAAGGAAAACCAGAACCAGGATAGCCCGGGACCAGGTGTCGGAATTCCTGGAAAAAATGCAGAAACTGGGCTTTGAGAAAGAAGAGATCCTGTCCATCATAACCGAGATGATCAAGGAGGTGAGGGGATGAACCCCATTTTGGAATGCAATGGGCTTACAAAGACCTTTGGACCTAAAAAGGCACTTTCAGATATAAACCTTAAGATCGGCCAGGGCCAGATTGTAGGGCTTTTGGGACCCAACGGAAGCGGCAAGACCACACTGATCAAGATTGCAACTGCCCTCCTGACCCCTTCTTCGGGGGAAATACAAATATCTGGCATGAAACCGGGACTCGGCACCAAGAAGATCGTATCGTATCTGCCGGAAAAGAACTACCTGAATGACTGGATGCGCGTCCGCGATATAATCGGGATGTTTAAAGACTTTTATGAGGATTTCAACCCCGAAAAGGCCTGCGATATGCTTAAGAGGCTTAACATCAGCGCCGACGACAGGCTTAAGACCCTGTCCAAGGGCACGAAGGAAAAGGTTCAGCTCATCCTGGTCATGAGCCGGGAAGCGAAACTGTACCTTTTGGACGAGCCGATAGGCGGAGTTGATCCGGCGGCCCGCGATTATATCCTCGAAACAATCATAGGCAACTATAACCCGGAAGCGACAGTCCTCATCTCCACCCACCTTATCTATGACGTTGAGAAGATACTGGACCATGTGATCTTTATCAACGAGGGACGTTTGGTATTGTCCTCATCGGTGGATGAAATCAGGGAGCAGGGAAAATCGGTGGACGGACTGTTCAGGGAGGTGTTCAGATGTTAGGAAAGCTGATAAAGTATGAACTGAAGGCAACGGGAAGGACTTTTCTGCCTCTCTACGCCGCACTGCTGGTTTTTGCGGCTGTCACCAAGCTTACTTACCTGCTTTCGGACAGCGGTGACAATATTCCGGCTGTTATCAGCCTGATTTTATACATCATAATCCTGACAGGCATGTTTGTCATGACATTTGTGGTCATGATCCAGCGGTTTTACAAAAACCTTTTATCCGATGAGGGATACCTGATGTTCACCCTGCCGGTGGAAACATGGAAGCATATTACAAGCAAGCTGCTGGTATCCGTGATATGGAACATCGGGAGTATAGCGGCGGCAATCCTTTCCATCGTCATCCTGAGTATTGACGATATCATTTCCGGAGAGATGAAGACTGAACTTTCCATTGATATTGCCGGCTCAACCACTGCACTCGCACTATTTGAGCTCATCCTTGCATGCATCGCCGGCATGGTTTTCGGGATTCTTATCATCTATGCCTCCATCGCGTGGGGCCACCTGTCCAAGCGGCACAGGATCATGGCTTCCATTGGCGCCTTCCTTGCTCTGGCTACCTTTTCCCAGATTATGTTCTTCTGCTTTACTGTTATGCCAGTTGCCAAGGCACTGCAGGAGCGCGGTGATATACTGTATATCGGCCTGGACAGATCTTTAACCATATACCATTGGTTCATGTGGATTCTGATTGCTTTCCTTGTTATCTTATCTGCGCTTTTCTTCGCAATAACAAATTATGTACTGAACAGGGAACTCAACCTTGAATAGTTCACGGCGATACGGCAAAAGTTCTTGAAAACTTGAGGCTTCATTGCAACAAAAAGAGACCTGTTACAGGTCTCTTTCACTTTTGCCGTTTTTTGGCTTTCCAGCCTTTCTGAAGAACCTGGGATACCCAGTCCCGTCCCATTTGTTTATTCTATCCGAGTATTTCTCAAAAATCCTGTCAGCCTTGTCCCTGTCCATCTCGCCTCTTTCAACCAGGCTGTCCAGGTAGTCCTTGCAGTCCCTGATCAGCCTGGCCCGCTTTTCTTCAAGGGGCAGCCCGTTGAACTCCTTTATCTCGGCGATGCCCTTGTCAATTCTTCTGAGGATGGCTTCAGCCTCCTCTTTTGAAATCCTGCCTTCCTTCAGCAGTCCTTCGATTTCTTTCTTCCTGTTTTCAAGGACGGTTATGGGATCTTTCTCAAACTCTTCCCATACTTTTTTCCGGTCCCGCTTTTTTTCTTTTATTGGAGCCTTGTCTTCGGGACCTTTCTTTTCCGGAGTTTCCTTTTCGGGAACCTTCATTTCAGGTTCTTTCCCCTTCGGCTCTTTCTCCCCGGGCGCCTTTTCACGGCCCTCCAATTCCACATGAGCAGGACCCTCTTCCACAGCGCACGGAACCGTAAAAACCGTAAACGCGGCCAGTACTCCAAAAATCGCGGCTGCCGCGACAACTCCTTTTATTCTCAATTTATCACCTCCCGAAATTATTCTCCCCGATTTTGAGCAAGTCATTGATGACAATATTTATTAATCCATGTATACAAAAAACATCTTGCGCGCGTTATTTTTTCCTTGATTCATTCCTTCCATAAGTGTTAAAGTTATATGCGGGGTGATTCATATGAAAAAGACATACAGGATTACGATAGCAGGCGTGGAAAGGGAACTGCCGCTTTGCAGCATAAACGAGGATCTTAAAATAGCGGCTTTTGTCATTCTCGGCGATGTGGAACTGACCTCCGCATGCGCAGCCGAACTGGTAAAAAGGATCCCAGAGCATGATATCATGATAACCGCCGAGGCCAAGGGAATCCCTCTGATCCACGAAATGGCCCGCCAGATGGGTGTAAACAGGTACCTGGTGGCAAGGAAGGCTGAAAAACTCTACATGGTTGATCCCATAAACGTGGAAGTGCAGTCCATCACCACCGCAAGGAAACAGACCCTGTATATCGATAAGAATGACGCGATGGCGCTGCAGGGCAAGCGGGTTGTCATTATCGATGATGTCATCAGCACAGGCGAGTCCATATTTGCAGTAGAGAAGCTTGTCAAGATGTCGGGAGGAACAGTGGTCGGGAAGGCTGCAATACTGGCGGAAGGCGACGCCAAGTACCGTGAAGACATCATTTACCTTGAATACCTTCCCCTCTTCAACAAGGACGGAGAGGCCATCGAAAATTGAGAACAGCAGGAACCGGTTTCCGGCTGTATGCCATGAAAGGGTGAACAAAAGGCTATGAACAAATTCATAGCCTTTTTGATATAAAAACTACCTCCGGATATGATGGTTCCTGTCGGAACCATTTTCTCTCTCTGCTTCAGTCTTTGGGGGGCAAAGACATCTGGGGTTTATATTGGATAACCCGGAGTATATATAAACCCTTATACCATATTATATCCGTTTGGAAAAAACGATCAAGTGATATTGGTCATATCTTTCAGTGCTTTTTGCACTGTTTGTCAAAGCTGAAAGTCATTTCGGACAAGCGGAATTGAAGCATGAACCATGAATCCCTTGCCATCCTCAAAACTGTTGAACCTGACAACGCCACCAAGGCTTCCTGCCCTTTCTTCCATACCCTTGAGGCCGTTTCCCTTTATGATCTTCCCGCATCCCTTTCCGTTATCTATGATATGGACATCCAGCACGCTCGTTTTTTCCTTTATGGATATGGTTATATGATCGGCCTTTCCATGCCTGATGGCATTGGTGGTGGCTTCCTGGCAGATCCTGTATATGGCTCTGACCTGCTCATCGGTCAGATCGTTCGTACACCTGGATCGTATTACATCAAGCCTGACACCGATTTCCTCCATGCGGTCCGCCATCTCGTCCAGCAGCGACCAAAGGGGGGAGTGGTCTTTCCTGGATCCGTTATTCGCAGTGATCTCGTCTATACCCCTGTCTATATCGTCTATAACCTGCCTGAGCCTCATTATGGCCTTTTCAGGATAACGGTCCAGGATCAGGCGGTTGCTTTCCAGGGTATGAAGGGCAAGGTTGAGGGAGTGTCCCATAACATCATGGATCTCTTTCGCAAGGTTATTCCTCTCCTCAATGGCAGCCAGGTGGCCAATCTGGTCCTGTAGCATCCTGATGCTGCTGTTCATCGCCACAAGTTCTTCATTCTTTTCCTTAAGTTTGTTTATAGCAGCCTTCAGGGCTGTATCGTCATGTATGAGGCATACCAGGCCGGATCTGCGTTGCAACAGTGTTTTGGCCACCCGTATTGAAATGGTGTATATACCGTTATTATGCTCCAGCTCCAGCACCCTGCCCTCCTGACCCGGTTCCCTGAAATGCCGCGCCTCCCTCAGGCAGGCGTCATGGATGGCCTGAATTGTGTCCTGGCTAAGCCTGGCACATGCCGGATTCATATATACTCTGTTACCCTTGCCGTCCAAAATAAAGGCAGGCTCACTGTATAGCTCCAGGCTTCTCCTTATTCCCAGGGAAAGGGTGATGAGCATGCCGAGACGGGCTGATCCAAAAAACAACATGCCGAATATGGTCAACGCCGTTATGGGTCCGAACACGGGCGGGCATACAGGATTAAAAAACGTAACCAGGATCTTCAGCGTGAAGGATGCCAGCGCAAACACAAACAGGAATACTTCAAATGGATATATCCCTATCCTCTGTGCCATAGTCACCGCAAGCAATACACAGCCTGCAACCCTCAGCATGTACTCCAGCGCGGAGCTGAACCTGTACGGAAAGCAGGCCTCCGGGGCTGCTGACGGATCAACGATAATGGGTTTATTCCAAAGGAAAAATACTGCCAGGCAAATGGCCGGAAGTGAGTACAGCAGCACCGTGATTATCCTGTCAGGGCTCTTTTTGCTTAAAAGGATCAGGCTGAAGTGCAGCAGGGAAACCGAACACAAAACGCCCCCCACTGACGATATGTTAGCAAGAAAACGGCGGAGTTCTGTTTCCCGGGCGAGTATGGCAATAAAATCCAGCGCAAGCGAGATAACCGCAAAAATATGGACGTTTATAAAGCTGCCCACAAGTTCGGTCTTAATGGAAGAATGGTATATATACGCCACGTAGGCAGATAAAGCCGCTATGCTGACGGTGTATGCCATAATGCTTAAGGTCGTAATACCACCCTCCCTCATGATTCTGATACGGCAGGGCAATATACCGGGCTCATATTAAGTTGTGCTTCAGGGCAAACATTACCAGTTGAGCCCGGTTTCCCGTTCCCGTGATCTCCAGGAGCCGCGTGATCTTGTTTTTTACAGTCCCGTTGGCGTACCCGAAGATTTCAGCAATTTCGTTATTGTTCCTTCCTTCGCTTATGCATTTTATGATCTCGATATCTTCTTCCTTGAGAGCATCCAGTACCTGATTGCACTTCCTTTCGGCGGCCTTTCTTCTGCCGGCGGCTTCCAGGATGCCTTTTATTTCACCGCCGTTTATGATGCTGTATCCCCAATGGACGCACTGGATCAGGACTTTCAGGCGATCCGGGGGCGTATCCTTCATCAGATATGCGTCCGCACCGTTCATAAAGGCCTTGAATATATGGTCATTTTCCTCCAGGGACGTCAGGATAATAACCTTGATATTGGGGTCAAAGGCCTTTATCCTGGCAATGGCATCAATCCCGTCCAACACTGGCATTTTTATATCCATCAGAATTACATCAGGTCTTATTTCCTCGCACATTTCGCAGGCCTTCAGACCATCATGGGCTACCCCAGCAACCTCAAAACCGCTGAAGCTTTCCAGGACAATTTTCAGGCTGTCAGTCAGAAGGGCATGGTCATCCGCAATCAATACGCGTATCATGGCTCAAACCTCCTTTCTTTCGCTCCCTATTCCGTATCCCCGGAGCTTTCGCCTGTCACGGGCTGCAGATTCAGCTTTTTCACAGTGGCGCGCATTTTCTCAATAACGCTCCGGGTGTATTCCAGGAGTTGGTCGTTCATCATCCTGACCTTATGATGATAATCTGGTCCGGAAGACATCTCTGATTCGAGCCGGGCAACATCCAGGCGGACCCTGGTGATATACGAATTGGCAGTAGAGTTAACCTTGTCAAGTATCCTGGCCCGTTCCTTTTCCATTGCCAGATGCCTTATGGCCTTTGTTACACGCTTCTTCCGGGCAAAGGCCAGCTCCAGCTGCCTGTTCTTTCCGGACAGCTCCATTTGCAGTTCAACCATCCTTGACACATCACGGAGGGTGACTATCCGGCCGAACACCCTGCCCCCTGTCTGAAGGGTTGAGACCTTGTACTGAAGATGCACAGGACTTTCATTCTCCATGGTGATCCGGCCTTCTGAAAGGGAATCGGAGCCGTTCAGCGCCCCTGTTTCCATAATCCTGGCATGGATATCATCAAGCCTGTCAGAAAGCCTTATAGCCTCAAGTCCGTCATGGGTATATATGATACGGCCTTTCCTGTCATAGAAGATTATAGCCTCGGAAAACCCTTCAAGAATATTCAGGCGGGACAGGTATTTACTATCCCAGCCGGTCAGGGGCATAGCTTTCATATTCGCTGCCACGCTGCCAATGAGGATAAAAAGGTGCATGCCGTCATAGAAAGTATCGTAAGCTGAAAGGTAAAATACCAGCAGCGCCGCAATGCCCGTCAGCAGCAATATGACATAGACAGAATCAGCGATGGATTTTCGGCCGAGGGGTTTGTAACAGAGCATGAATACTACCGACATCACAAGATAAAGCATGCCGGGCACAACCATATACCAGTAGGCATGGTCCTGGTACCTGGCCTCAAAGGGCACCTCAAAGGATATGACGGCGTCTGCCCATCCGCTGTTGAGGAAAAGAAACAGCACCTGTCCGATGGATAGCAGGTGGATGCCCAGGGACAATGCTTTCAACCACCGCCTTTCGGTATAAAAACCGGTAAAAAGAAGCATTGCAGATTTCAGAAGATAAGCGGAGGCCGCCTTCACAAGGAAAAAGCGCCTGAACATCCCGGGTGATGAAGCATAGAATGCAAGCAGCGAACTGCATTCATGGACAAATACAAGGAGCGCCAGGTAAAGGAAGGACCTCTTGGCTTCCGCCGATGAATTGCCGGCCAGCACAAGGGAGCAGGCACAGCCTGAAAGGGCTATGCTGGCAGTTATGATTATGCTGAGTATTAGCCTTTGATTATGGATGAGAATTCCCATATTTCAAACTCCATCAAATATCGGCAGTTTTCGCCCGGTTATACTTATTATATACCAGTTAACCAATATAATCCATGCCATGGTACGCAAGCCGCGGGCAAGCCTGCGAAAACCCGCCTTCCTCTTACGTGCACAGCCGCCTGATAAGACCTGTATTTACCCGAACCTTCCGAATAATAAGGGACTTTCGCCATAGAATGTATTGGCAGCCTTAGCAGGCAGGCGCATATGAATAACCGGCAAATGCATTATCTCATCAGATTCATCCTCTTCATTGGGGCGCTGTTGGCGGTCATTGCGCTGCTGGCAAGGTATCTGCCGGGTATAATGCGGCTCGCAAAAAACCCTGACGACTTCGCGGATTATATCGCCTCGTTCGGTTATACCGGATACCTGGTCTTTGTACTGCTGGAGATCATCCAGGTTGTGATAGCCGTTATCCCGGGGGACCTTTTCCATATAGCAGCCGGTTACATATTTAAAATGCCCCTCGGATTCCTGCTGGCCTATGCCGGTGAAACCGCCGGGGCTATCCTTGCCTTTATGCTGGCAAGATTTTTAGGGGAAAAACTTGTGTCCCGGTTTGTTCCGAAGGAACAACTGGACAGGCTGTGCAGCCTGCTCAACTCTGCCGGAGGGATCGCGGGAACACTGGTTCTGTGCCTGATTCCTGCCGTCCCCAAGGACATTCTTGTATATGCGGCAGGCATCACCCCCATAAAACCTTTCAGGTTTCTTACCGTATTTCTTCTTTGCAGGATCCCGGACATACTTGTAAAGTCCGGCGGAGGAGCGGCGTTCAGCCAGCGGGATTACGCCTGGCTGATTGTTGTGATGCTGTCTTTCCTGGCCCTTATCGGTATCGGATATACCCTGAAAAAAAGGTTTATTGATTCTCAACGGTTGAAATAACCTCCTGGAACCTGTATATTGTAAACATATCCATCCCGTATCGGAGGGGCGCACCCAATCTGCAGCCCTTTTCCGGGGGCGATATTGGGAGACGGAATATGGGAAAAGAGATAGAAAGAAAATTTCTGGTGAAGGACTGTTCCTACAAAGACAAAGCTTCTTCCTGCAAGGTTTACCGCCAGGGGTATATCTCCGTCCAACCCGACAGGGTTATCCGGGTCAGAACCGATGGCGAAAGAGGTTATCTGACCCTTAAAGGGCCTTCTTCCGGTGTTGCAAGGCTGGAATACGAGTATGAGATTCCCTTGCCGGACGCTGAAGAAATGCTGTCGCTAATGTGTGACAAACCCATAATTGAAAAACGCCGCTATATTGTTTTCCATGAAGGCGTGGAATGGGAAGTGGACGAATTCGAAGGCGAAAACCAGGGACTCTGTATCGCGGAGATAGAGCTTGAGCAGGAAGGCCAGAGCTTCAGCCTCCCTCCCTGGATTGGTCCGGAGGTAACGGGCGATCCCAGGTACTATAATGCAAACCTTGTAAAGTCCCCATACAAAAGCTGGAAGCAACGGGGATAAATAATCCAGTCCGGATTTCCTGATTTTTCGGTACGAACAGGCACCTAAACAAAGCCGCCTCAATAGAATACTGTTGAGGTGGTATGGGATGAACTGCGATTTTATCAAGTCACAGGTGTTTAAGGACACCCTCCGCTACAGAAGTATCCCGATGATCAACATCGATCTGACAATTCCCGTTTTGGCCGGGCATGATCATGCGGCATCCCGGTTCAATATGTACTACAGACATCAGGCAAGAACCAGTTATAATTATGCGAGAGCCCGGCTCTATCCCCAGGCGGTAAGGCAGTATCATTACGCTACATCGCAGAACTTTCCCTTCCATGGATTTGAACTGGTCCAGACCTTTGAGCCGACTTATTGCAGGAAGCCACTCATAAGCCTTTACTATGACCGTTACGAGTTTACGGGAGGCGCCCACGGCGTCACCACAAGGACGGGGAACACCTGGGATATGGATCGCGGTGTTCTTCTCAGGCTCGAGGACCTGTTCAAACCGGGCTACGACTACAGGAGAATAATCATAAGAACCATTGAAAGGGAAACCAGGCGCCGGCAGGAGACAGGCCAGGTGAAGTATCTTGACAATCTCAACGAAAACATCGCCAAAAACTACGATGATGGCAATTACTATCTCTCCGATGCCGGGATTGTAATCTTTTACCCGCTGTACACCATAGCTCCGTACGCGGCTGGAATCCAGACCTTTACGATACCATGGGTCCTGTTCGGTGATAACCTGGCAATAAAGCCGTAAATCAAATAAGGGGGGGTATCCCCCTTCTCTTATTCCTCCTCGCTCGCGCTGAGTTTTTCAGCCTGATCGGACGTGATAAGCGCATCCAGGATCTCGTCCATGTCTCCGTTCAGGAATTCTTCAATCCTGTACAGCGTGTAGCCGATACGGTGGTCCGTGACGCGCCTCTGCGGAAAGTTATAGGTCCTGATCCGCTCGCTCCTGTCCCCTGTTCCCACCTGCGCCTTTCTGTTTTCTGCAACCTCGCTGTCCCGCTTCTGCCTTTCTATTTCGTTGAGTTTCGTTTTTAGCACCCTCATGGCCTTCTCCCGGTTCTTGTGCTGGGAACGCTGATCCTGGCAGGTTACAACGATTCCTGTCGGGATATGGGTGATCCTTATGGCCGAGGATGTCTTGTTGACATGCTGTCCGCCTGCTCCTGATGCCCTGTAGGTATCCACTTCGATATCATTGGGGTTTATTTCAATATCATCCAGTTCGTCTGCTTCAGGGAGCACAGCGACGGTTACCGTGGAGGTATGTATCCTGCCGCTGGATTCAGTGTCAGGCACCCTCTGGACCCTGTGGACCCCGCTTTCAAACTTCAGTCGGCTGTAGGCTCCCCTGCCCTCCACCTCGAATACCACTTCCTTGAAACCGCCGATCTCGGTGGGATGGGAATCTATCATGTTGACCTCCCAGCCCTTGCTCTCGGCGTAATGGGTATACATCCTCATGAGTTCGGCAGCAAAAAGCGCCGCTTCCTCTCCGCCCGCGCCTGCCCTGATCTCCATGATTACATCCTTTTCATCATTGGGGTCCTTCGGCATGAGCAGGATCTTCAGCTCCCTTTCGGTCCTTTCCATGCCGGATTCGGCCTCATCCATCTCCTGCCGGATCATCTCCTCAAGTTCAGGGTCAGGTTTTTCATCCAGCATGGACCTGGCATCCTCCAGGGCTTTTTTGAAGCCTTTCCATTCCCTGAACTTCTCAACGATCCCGGAAAGTTCGGAGTGTTCCTTCATCAGCTTCATATAAAGGTTCTGGTCGTTGACGACATCGGGTTCGGCCAACCGCATATTAAGTTCTTCAAAACGGCTTTCTATGGCTTCTAGCTTTTCAAACATCATTTTCACCCCATGTGCCCGCGTTCATTAAGGTGATAAGGGAATGCCCGCATCCAGTATTATAATGGTCAGCCTCTCCTTGATACAAGCTTCTTTTTCAGGCGTTCAACACTGGTATTGGCTATCAGATCCTTCGGAAAACCGACCCTGCGAAGCAATTGAAGAGCATCGCCGAACTCGCCTATATCGGTGTGTATATGTGAATCGGAGTTAACGATTACAGAGGCATTGTGCTTCACGCAACTCTCCAGGAGACGGACGTAGTTTTCCTCGGAACCAGTCCTGAAGGAACAGGGTTTCAGGGAGGAGTTGTTTACTTCAAGCAGGACATCGTTCTCGGCAGCAGCCCTGGCAAGTTCGTCGTAATCAAGCGGTACCCTGCTGTCGTCGGGATGTCCTATGATATTGACGTATTTGAATTCCATTACATGGATAAAAGTCCTTGTATTCTCCTCGACTGTTCCTGGCTTCAGGCATGGCAGATGAAAGCTGGCTATCAGGACATCCAGTTCGGCAGGGTTCAGCTTGGCGATATCCAGCGACCCGTCGGCATCGATTATGTTGGCTTCCATACCCTTCAGTATCTCAACTTCATAGAGGTAATCGGGTATGACTTTCAGGTTCTGAAAGTGGTAAACATGAGCGCCGCCGGGCATGGCAGGTCCATGATCGGTCATGGCGATAAGCTCCAGACCTTTCATGGAAGCTTCCCTTGCATATTCATCCAGGGTGCTGTACGCGTGTCCGCTTGAAATCGTGTGAAAATGGCAATCTGCGACGAGTTTCATCATCATACCTCCCGTCGGCCCGTTCCTTTTCGTCCCATAGCCTCGTCATTTACCCTATCAATTATACATAACTCCCCAGACCCATGCAAATTAGAAGTGGGATGCGGGAGACGGGATGTGAGAAGTGGGATATGGTATGTGTGAGCCTTCTGCCTGGCTCCGCAGCCATTCTTATACTCTAACCTCCAACTTCCAACATCTTACTTCCAGATATAAAAAAGACCGGAGGGTCGGTCTTTCGCTTTATGCAGCATCCGGCAGACAAGTCTGCCGGATGCTGTCCCGGAAAAGAAAGGTTGGTGCTTAATCAATCGAAATCTTTTTTGATCCCTTTGCCTTATCATCCTTGGGAAGTTCAATGGTCAGGATGCCATCCTTGTATGAAGCCTTTATTTCGTCATGCTTAATGTTCTGGATATGGAAGCTGCGCTTGAAGGAACCGGTGGAACGTTCCCTGTAAATATACCCCTCGGATTCCTCGTTTACTTCCTTTTTGGTATCCACACCAAGCGTCAGAACATCGTCGGATATCTCGATACTTATATCTTCCTTGCGAACGCCCGGCATTTCAGCTTCCACAATGTACTCACGGTCGTTTTCCTTCACGTCGGCACGGATAGGTGATGCAAAAGGTGAAAACCTTGAAAAGAACGGATCCCTGAAGAAATCGTTAAAGAACCGATCAATCCCGAAGAAGTCGTCTCTCCTGGAAACATCGCTGTTTCTCCTGGAAAAAGGAATTAAGCTGAACATAATAACACCTCCGTTTTTTGTTCTTAGTCTGTTTTGCCGTTAACCCTTTTATCCCGGTTTTTGATTTTGACTTTCTTTGACCTTCAAGCATATTCTACCTTCTATTTCCTCTGATTAGCAAGTCTGATTTTGACTTTCTTTGACCTTAAATCATGTATTACATGCCGCGGACTCCTTTTTTCTCTTGTTTTCTTTATTTTTCTCCCCCTTATAGATTCAGAGGACGTTCAGATGATTTCCACGGGTCCAGCGCCTGATATCCTCGACCTTGATAACCCCGGTCAGCAAAAACGCGGCTCCGATAATGGCAAAGGAGATTGCAGCGGATAGGAGCAGCTGGAACCTTCCCTCCATGGTCCACAATCCGGGAGCCCGCTTGAAAAGCAGGGAAAGAAGCGTGCCTGTCAGAGCGGCCGCAAGCGGCTTGACAACCCACTCCCCTATATCCACCGACATGCCGGTAATCCTTGATATGTCAAGGAAATTCAACACGATGGTGACAAGGCTTCCGGCAATCACCCCTGCAATGTATGCATCAACCCCCCAAACGGGAAGGCAGAACCAGACCAGGGCTATCCGGATGATGCTTCCGGCCAGGGTGTTTATAAGGATGGCGGACTCCCGGGCCAATCCGTTGAGTATTCCCAGCATGGTCTGCTGAAGGTAAAGGAAAACTCCTGTATATGAGAGCAGATGCAGAATTCCGCCCACATCCTTTCCCGGGAAAATGAACTCGGCTATCTCATGGCTGCACACGGCGAAAAATGATGTGAACAACAGTCCCATGGTCAGGGTAAGGCGGATGGACTGTGAGATCTGCCTGTTGGCTGCCATGTACCTTCCTGAGGATACGGCTCCGGCAATGGCGGGAACCAGTGCTGTGGCCAGCGCCATGGGCAGCATGGACGGGAAGAACACAAGGGGAGCTGCCATCCCGTTGAGTCGCCCCAAGACCTTCAGGCTCTCCTGGAAAGTCAGCCCGAACAGGACCAGCCTTTGGGGAATGATCAGGCTTTCAGCGGTACCCAGTACGGAAAGCACCAGCCTGTTGGCTGATATGGGCGCAGCGGTCCTGACAAGCTTAAGAGCAAGGCTGCGGGCGCCTGGTTCAGGTTCCCGGTTGACGCGGTTCTTCAGCCTGTCAAGCTGAAAGGCGCAAAACACGGTGAGGACATTGACCGTTTCACCCACCATGAGTCCAAGGGTAGCAAGCAGGCACATGCTTTCAATACCCTTGTTGACAAAATGCGGGTACATGACCATGACAAAAGCGAGCTTTGACAGTTGCTCCGCTACCTGGCCGACGGCGTTGGGGATAACCCGCTCCTTCCCGTAAAAATATCCTTTATAGGCCGACGCGGCAGCAATCGGCGGGACCAGGCACAGCATCCAAAGCAGGGATTTACGGGCCCTGAGGTCTTTTGCAAATGCCAGGAGCATAACATCCACATTCAGTATCAGTATCAGCGAAACCACGATCCCTGAAAGCAGCACAATCCCTGCTGCCAGCGACGCTATCTTCATGCCTGAACGTGTCCTGCCGGAGGATGTTTCCTCAGCCACAAACCTGGATACGGCCACAGAGATTCCCGCTGACAGGACCAGGACCAAAAGCGAATATATGGGGACGATGAGCTGGTACAGGCCAAGGCCTTCAGTGCCAATCAGGTTGGCGATGAAGACGCGGTAAAAGAAGCCTATGACCTTGACCAGGAAACCTGTCACAGACAGTACAGCCGCATTGTATTTCAGTGAGCTACGGGCCATGAACAGACTCCTTCGGCGATCATCCGTCCCTCTAATCTTATGACCTTATCGGTGGTTATATGTGGAAAACCACGGCAGGCAAATACAACGCGGCAAAGCGGATGCAGGCAACAGCAGCAAAGACAGCAGCGCCGGTAAGGATATGAACAAAAGCGATGATGACCAAAAAGCACGCGGACTGTCACCTGAAGTCGAAGCAGCCCTGGCCTCAAAGCAACAGGCTTCGCTGCCCGAAGGCTATTCCCTGGACGTATTCCCCATTATGGACAATTCAGCCATATACGACTCCGGCATACTCATGCATGATGAAGTTCTGATCGAGTATTGCAGAGTCAATGTTTATACAACTCACAGCCTGAAAGAAATCATTGATTTTTATACCAACCCCGAAAACATTGGAGAAATAAGAAGCTGGAGCGCAGATACCGCATACCAAAACGGATTTGAACTGGGAGGCTATATAAAGGATTATTCCTACTATATCGTCGGCTGGACTGAGACTGTCATGGATGTTGAACTTTCATATTACAAACTTCTTCTTTATCCGGACTGGTGAATGGGGTACCTTAGGCCAGAAAAGAAACACGGGGGGATGTCCCTCGAGATATACACATCTCACACTCTTGATGAGGTGCTGGCATTCTACCAGGAAGTTCTTGGAGGAATCGAGAACGAGAGCTTAATGACCGACGATGATTCGTTCGATTTTAGCGGACACGCATGTGGTTATGATTTCGTGATCAGGGCCAATAAGGAAGTTAAAAACGGCGCTGAACTGGTTTATTATACACTTAATCTTCAGTTATACAATGAATTTTGACGGACTGCCCGGGAAAACCCATCTGACTGAATAAAGGGGCTGCTTCAGCGTGAAGCAGCCTTTTTGTTTTCTTCAGCCAGCTCTTACCATTATAATGTTAAATTGATAATCAACGCCTTCACTAACAAGAGATCTACGTGTATAATTAAACCTAAAGCTTATAACAAAGGAGATATAAAGATGTACAGAATTCTGCGAAAGGAGACACTTAACCCCCAGGTTACACTGCTTGAGATAGATGCGCCATATGTGGCGCGCAAGGCAGAACCCGGCCAGTTTGTCATACTGAGGGTTCAAGAGGACGGAGAGAGAATTCCCCTGACGATTGCCGATTATGACAGGGATAAGGGCTCGGTGACCATCATCTTCCAGGAAGTGGGCGCCACCACAAAACTCCTGGGAAGCCTTGAGGCGGGGGGCAGTATTGCTGATTTCTGCGGCCCTTTGGGCAATCCATCCCATTTTGAAGGCGTCAGGAAAGCAGCCGTGATAGGCGGCGGCCTGGGCACCGCAATAGCCTATCCCCAGGCAAAGAAACTTTTTTCAATGGGTGTTGACACCGATGTTATCATGGGTTTCAGAAGCAAGGACCTCATTATCCTTGAGGATGAGATGGCCAAGGTTTCCAGCCGCATGTTCGTCACCACTGACGACGGTTCCAACGGAACCCGCGGTTTCGTTTCAGACATCCTGAAGAAACTCCTTGAAGATGGCGAGCGGTATGACGTGGTCATAGCCATCGGTCCTCCCATCATGATGAAGGTGGTTTGCGACGTCACAAGGCCTTATGGCATAAAAACCATCGTCAGCCTCAACCCCATCATGATTGACGGCACAGGCATGTGCGGCGGATGCCGGGTCACGGTAGGCGGCGAAACAAAATTCGCCTGTGTGGACGGACCTGACTTTGACGGGCACGAGGTCGATTTCACGCAACTGATAAGGCGGCTTTCCATGTACAGGGACGATGAAAGGGAATCCCTTGATCGCCATGAATGCCGGCTGGGAGGTGTGCTCAATGGCTAATATGTCCCTTAAGAAGGTTCCCATGCCGGAACAGGATCCCCAGGTAAGAAACCGGAATTTTTCCGAGGTTGCCCTGGGCTATACCGGGGAAATGGCAGTCGAAGAAGCCGGAAGATGCCTCAACTGCAAGCACAGGCCCTGCATGTCCGGCTGTCCTGTCAATGTCAGGATACCCGAGTTTATTATGCATATCGCAGCCGGAGAATTCGAGAAGGCTTATGAGACCATATATGAAACCAACAGCCTTCCTGCCATCTGCGGAAGGGTCTGCCCCCAGGAAACCCAGTGCGAGCAGAAATGCGTACGCGGAATCAAGGGCGAACCGGTAGCCATCGGAAGGCTGGAACGCTTTGCCGCCGACTGGTACATGAAGAATATAAAAAAGCAGGCCGCTAAAACGCCGAGAAACGGCAAGAAGGCGGCTGTGATAGGCTCAGGACCTGCCGGACTTACCTGCGCCGGCGATCTGGCCAAGATGGGCTATGACGTTACCATTTTTGAGGCTTTCCATAAAGCCGGGGGCGTACTGGTATATGGCATACCCGAGTTCAGGCTCCCCAAGGACCTGGTAGAAAAGGAGATCGAAGCCCTGAAGGCCCTTGGCGTGGAAATACGCACAAATATGGTCATCGGGAAAACGCTGACCATTGATGATATCTTCAACGAAGGATACGAGGCAATATTCATCGGATCAGGCGCCGGACTTCCCTCGTTCATGGGGATACCCGGAGAAAACCTGAACGGTGTATACTCGGCCAATGAGTTCCTTACCAGGATAAACCTGATGAAGGCATATATGTTCCCCCAGGCCGCCACGCCCGTTAAATGCGGCAGGAATGTGGCGGTGGTGGGCGGCGGAAATGTTGCCATGGACGCCGCCAGAAGCGCCAAGCGCCTTGGAGCCGAGAACGTATATATCGTTTACAGGCGTTCCGAGGCCGAGATGCCGGCAAGGATTGAGGAGGTCCATCACGCCAAGGAAGAGGGAATTATATTCAAACTCCTCACCAACCCTACCCGGATTCTTGGCGATGACAACGGCTGGGTCAGCGGCATGGAATGCGTGAATATGGAACTGGGCGAACCGGATGCCTCGGGAAGAAGACGCCCGGTTACCGTCCAGGGATCCGAGCATGTCATTGGCGTGGATACGGTCATAATAGCCATCGGAACATCACCCAACCCTCTTATCAGGAGCACTACCCCGGGCCTTGAGACCAACAAATGGGGGTGCATCGTAGCCGATGAGGATACCGGCAAAACCTCCAGGGAGGGTGTATTCGCAGGAGGAGACGCCGTGACAGGCGCGGCTACCGTCATCCTGGCAATGGGCGCCGGGAAAAAGGCAGCAAAGGCCATGGACGAATACATAAGGTCAAAGGGATAAATTTGAACTTAACAAGCGGAGATGCCGGGAGGCATCTCTTTTTTTTGCCGTGCAGAACTGTTGCGGTCCTCCGGTATGGCATACCGCACAGTTTCAACATATAAATATTTTGCAATTTGCAAAATTTGTTCTTGCATAACAAGGGATACCCTGTTATAATTGTTTCATGAAAAAAATTGTTAATTTACAATTTACTGTATGCATCATTTTAGAGAAATATTGGAAGTATCGGCGTTACGGGTTTTAAGCTGGAAATGACATCCAATATTTATGAAAAACACGATGTGCAAGTTGTATTATGCATACATTCATTTTACGCCATGAATTGGGGGATAAGACATGAAACAGCTGAGCAGGGTTTATGAAACTGTGGTAAACCGTAATCCGGGCGAAAAGGAATTCCACCAGGCGGTGAAAGAGGTTCTCGAATCCCTTGAGCCGGTTGCCGAAAGGTATCCTGAGTTCGGCAAGGCCGGTATATTTGACAGGATTGTTGAGCCGGAACGCCAGATTATATTCAGGGTCCCCTGGGTTGACGACAGCGGCAGGGTCCAGGTCAACCGCGGGTTCCGCGTCCAGTTTAACAGCGCCATAGGGCCTTACAAGGGCGGGCTTCGTTTCCACCCTTCGGTTAACCTGGGAATAATCAAGTTCCTCGGTTTTGAGCAGATATTCAAGAACGCCCTTACCACCCTTCCCATGGGCGGCGGAAAGGGCGGCTCCGATTTTGATCCCAAGGGCAAGTCCGACGGGGAGGTCATGCGCTTCTGCCAGAGCTTTATGTTTGAACTGGCGCGCCATATCGGCCCCGACACCGACGTACCTGCCGGCGACATTGGCGTGGGAGCCCGTGAGATAGGCTACATGTTCGGCATGTACAGGAAGATCCGCAACGATTTTACCGGTGTTCTGACGGGCAAGGGCCTCGATTACGGCGGAAGCCTGGTCCGCGCCGAAGCCACCGGGTACGGCCTGTGCTACTTTATGGAAGAGGCCATGAATGCAAAGGGTAAATCCTTTGAAGGTTCCACTGTCGTTATTTCCGGGTCGGGCAATGTTGCCATATATGCAGCCGAGAAAGCCGCGCAGCTGGGCGGCAAGGTGGTCGCGCTCAGCGATTCCAACGGATACATATATGACAGGAACGGCATTGACCTTGATATCGTAAAGAAGATAAAGGAAGTTGACAGGGGCAGGATCCGTGAATATACCAGGTACCATCCGGACGCCGAGTTTTCCGAGGACTTCAAGAGCATATGGAATATACCGTGCGACATCGCTCTGCCCTGCGCGACGCAGAACGAGCTGGACCAGAAGGATGCGGAGACCCTGGTGAAGAACGGGTGCTTCGCTGTTGGCGAGGGCGCCAATATGCCTTCAACCCCCGAAGCCGTAGAAGTCTTCCTGGAGAACAAGGTCATCTTTGCTCCTGCCAAGGCTGCCAATGCGGGCGGTGTGGCCACCTCCGGCCTTGAAATGTCCCAGAACAGCATGAGGCTGTCCTGGAGCTTTGAAGAAGTTGACGCCAGGCTGAAGAAGATCATGCAGAACATTTACAGGAACGCGAGCGAGACCGCAAGGGAATTCGGGCATCCCGACAACCTGGTTATGGGAGCCAACATCGCCGGTTTCATGAAGGTAGCCAGGGCAATGCTGGCCCAGGGAATTACCTACTGAGCCGGATATTTTCCGGTAACGGCAAGACGAATAACCTGTATCACTGAAGGATTCAATAAAGACGGACCGGCTTTTGCAGCCGGCCGTCCTTTTTATTGCCGCAAAACGCCTGTCATGGCTGTATCAATGTACCGGGTCCGGCCTGTGGCCTCCCCCGCTGCCCGATAATCTTATGTTCTAAAAACAGGGCAAGTCCATATACATTAAACAACTGGCATAATTGCCGCATGCCCGGACCTGGGACATGCCACGGGGGATGTGATAACTTTGCTGGATGGTCTTATAGGCTTATACAGCCAACTGGGCGGTGTGGGCACCTTCATAACCCTGCTGATCATGGTTATCTTTATCGGCGCGTCCTATGCCAACATACTGGTCAGGAGAAGGTATATCAGCCTTTCCGAAGAGTTGGCCGGTTACTGCGCCGGAGAATTGAAAAACTTCTCCTCCGGCATGCTCAGATGGATTGATGAAGAATACCGGGAGGCGGCCGGGAGCGGCCTCTCCGGCATCAACACCCTCTCGGTCATCCAGGCAGGCATGGAGATATTCATGAAACCCTGCATACTTGCTGAGAGGCTCCTTAAAAAGACCAACTCGCTCCTCATCACCACCGGCCTGTTCGGAACCTTCATCGGGCTGACTTATGCGGTAGGGAATATGGGCGATATCATGTCCAGCACCAGCGCCGACACGCTGATGCGAGAAACCGGCGCAGATATACTGGCGCTCCTGGTATCGTCCTTCCAGGGTATGGCTGTTGCCTTTGTGACAAGCCTATTCGGGACGGGTTTTTCCATCCTTTTCATGATTATATCCTCCCTGTTCAGCGCCGCGGGTGCGAAAGACATGCTGGTCACCCAACTGGAAGAATACCTGGATGTCAGGGTGGCCTCTGAGGCCATGGAAGAGCTGCGTCATAAAGAAAAAAAGGATGAGGAACAGGCCCGTAAGACAACACAGGCCATGACCGAAGCCATCCGCATCTTCGAGAAGGTGGTGTCCGATTTCTCGGACAGTCTCAGGGGCGTTAAGAACTTCAACGAGGACCTCTCCGCCAATATCGACAGGATACAGGCGAGCGCCGGATTTCTATGCAGTTCCCTGGACAGGACATCCGAAACGCTTTTTGAAAACGGCGTAAGGATCGGCAAATGCGCGGGGACGCTGGAGGCTGTCTCAGCGGAGATACAGGCCGGCAGCCAGAGGCTGGAAAACATGGCCTCGGTCATCTCCCAGCTCAGGCTCAGCCTGGATGATTCCCGCAAGGATCGGGAGATCTTCCTTAAAACCGTCCATGAGATACCGGACAAGCTGTTGAATTACCATGAGGCTGCCGTGGCCAGCGTCGACAGAAAGCAGGTGAATTCATGAAACTGTCAGGATTAAGGCGGGAAACCGAGGAGGAATCCTTCTGGCCTTCCTTTACCGATGTCATGTCCTCCCTGGTGTTCGTCCTGTTTTTCTTCATTATAATAATGGTCATACGCCAGATAGTAAATGCCAGCGTATGGGATGCCAGGCTCCTTAAGGCTGACCAGGCCCTGGCAGGCAAGCAGCGGCAGCTTGAAGCCCTGAACAGCAGCCTTGAATCGGTAAGCCAGGAACTGGACATCAAGATGGGGCAGCTTGAGAACCTGGAAAGCGCCCTCAGCGAAAGGGAAGCCGAGATAGAAAGCCTCATGGGCCAATTGGAGCAGGACAGGGCTGCCCTTTTGCAGAAAGAGCAGGAACTGGCAGAGGTCAGGTCAAGGCTCCAGGAGATCTCGGTCCTTCGCCTGAGCATCCTGGGCCAGGTGAAGGATTCCATAGAAAAGGAACTGGGGTCCGTCCTCTCTAACGGAGGAGAGCCCCTTGTGGCTATCGACGATAACGCCAACCTCGTCATCAACAGCAGCCTGCTTTTCGACAAGGGAAGCAGCCGGATATCCCCCAGCGGCCATAAGCTCCTGGAGAAGTTCGCGCTGGCCTTCGAAAGGATACTCAGCGACCCAGAGACCAGGAAGAATATCGACTCCATCATCGTATCGGGATATGCCGATTCGGACGATACCTTCGACTACAACTACAACCTGTCCTGCCAGCGCGCCATAGCCGTCATAGTTTCTATGATGAAAAGCAACCCGGTGCTGGAAACCGCTTACGGAGCTTATTTCCAGGCATCGGGCTTCTCCGAGTTCAGACCTGTGGCCCTGGGCGAGGACGAAGCCGCCAAGAGCAAAAACAGGCGTATCCAGATCTCCATCAACATCAAGGATGCAAATATCCAGAAGATAATCACCGACTATATGTCAGGGCAGTAGTTATGATAGCCTCAAGAAAACGGCAGGCCTTTTCCATGTCGGAAATCCTGATCCTTTCCGCGGTACTGTGGACCCTGTCCATGCCTACGCTGACGTCCACCGCAGGTATCCCGTAACCGTTTATAACATTGGTATCGCTGCCGCCCCCGGTAGCGTGAAGGTTAAGCGGAAGGCCAGCCTTATCTGCCGCTTCCTTAAGCAGGCATATGATTGGGCTTGACTCATCCATGCTGTATCCGGGGTACATGCGTTCAACCTCTGTCTCAACCTGTCCTCCCAACTCTTCAGTCACATTTCTGATGTGGTCCAGGATCTCCTTTGTATACCGCTCAAGGCGGTCTTCATATATGGAGCGCACCTCTCCCTCGACGGTGCAGGTTTCGCTCACAATATTGCGGGCCGTGCCCCCGCTGATGATGCCTATATTGGAAGTGCTTTCCGCGTCGATGCGTCCCGCATGGGGAAGGTCAGCAAGCGCCTTTGAGGCAAGCATGATGGCATTCAGTCCCTTTTCAGGCTCAAGCCCGGCATGGGCTGCCCGTCCCCTGAAGGTAACCTTGAACCGGTTGTAGAACGGGGCTTTGACGGCAGCCGTGGCTATGGGCCCTTCATCGTCCATGATGAAGGCAAAATCAGCAGGTATCCTGCTTATGTCCAGGTTCCTTGCCCCGAACAGCCCTCCCTCCTCGGCCACGGTGAATACCAGGTACAGGTCGCCATGGGGTGTTCCATCCTCCATGAGGGAGCTTACGGTTTCAAGGATAACCGCGATCCCTGCAGCGTCGTCGCCGCCCAGCACCGTGGTACCGTCGGACCTTATGACATCCCCGTCAACCACGGGCTTTTTGCCTGTGCCCGGAGCTACCGTGTCCATATGCGCCATGAGCAGCAGAACGGGTTTTCCCGGTATACCCGGAACATGGCATATGATATTCCCGGCATTGCCCCCTATTTTGGGTCCAGTATCATCCTCATACGGTTCAAAGCCCATCTTCCTGAGCTTTTTCAAAAGGTGGTCGGCCATGTCCCTTTCCTTTCTGCTCAGGCTGTCTATGCGCACCATCTCCAGAAAACTGTCGGTAAGCCTTTCCCTGCTGATCAATTTCAATCATCCTTTCCCATTTGATTCATTGCAGCATGCTATGGCGCCAGCCATTTACTTTACTCCGGTGGACCCGAAACCGCCGCCGCGGTCCCTGCCTATCTCCTTCACCGAGTCCACCGTGCGAAGCCTCATCCGCGGCACTGCCGCAAGCACCAGCTGCGCTACCCTGTCGCCCTTCTTAATGAGGTATGTTCCCTGGCGGTTACCCTTGGAGCTTAGCGGCAGGGGCTCGCCGTCGTCAGGCAGGTTCGGGGCCGAGGTATTGGTCATAATGATGCCAAGCTCGTCACGGTACCCGGCATCTATGGTTCCGGGAGAATTGGAAAGTCTGAGCGGCGTGTTCAGGCTTATGCCGCTCCTGGGTCTCACCTGAATCTCGTAACCTTCGGGAATGGCCAGCTTAAGCCCCGTGGGCACGATCACGGTTTCTCCCGGCCGGATCAGCGTATCGCAGGCCGCGCAAACGTCCATGCCTGCGTCCCAGGGATTGGCATAAGAGGGCAGAGTAACACCTTCCCTGATTATTTCAACAAAAACCTCTATTTCACTCATAAGATCACCTCTCAACAGGCTCTTTTTCCAAAATGCAGTATTTATACGCCTTTGAACCAGTGTCCCCTGCTGGCGCCCTTTTCCAGCAGCCTGTCCAGGACATCCTGATCACTTTTGCTTAATACCGGGGAAGCGTTCGTGAGCCGTTTATGGAACCACCCGGTTACAGCCTTGATTTCATCCACGTTCTCATCGGCAAAGGCCAGCCTGTACAACCTGATACTGCTACCCAAAAGCTTTTCAGGCTGATCCATGAAAACCGGTTCGGGGCTGAAAATCCCGGTCCTTCCCGCTCTGCAGTCCCTTATATACGGGAACTCCTTGTTTTTCCTGTCCCGCAGAAGGCCTTTGGACATACCGCATTCAGCGCACTTCATTCCGCATTGTCCCAGGATGCTGGCGGGACAGTATTCAAGGGTCATGAGCTGGACCCTGCCGTAAACCTGCGCTTCCAGGGCCATGCCCCGGGAAACAAGCCTTACGGCCTCATCCAGCCTGAGCTCAGGGGAAACCGACGCCGAAGCCGCTCCCCAATCTTCCACCAGGGCAAGAGAATACGAGTTTATCAGGTTCATCTGGTAATCGGCATGGAACTTTACGTCACCGCCGCATTTTTGCAGCATTCCCATGGTGCCGGGATTTGCGGCGCTAACCCCGTCTATAACCCCCTTTAGGCCGTCAAGGGCGTTGATCAATCCATCCATTTCCCGGTCCCTGACAATATTGGGAGTCCATATAAAGATCTCGCCTTTATAGGCTTCCCTGACCGATTCCAGTTCGCTTCTTTCCATCAGCGGAAGGTATATGCGGGAAACCTGGAGTTCATAACCTCCGGGAAGTTGCGGTTTCGTATGGAAAAACGCAGTCAGAGCCGGCCCGGCCTCCTGCAGCCTCCGGTCCGGGGCCAATAAAGGCAGGTATGCTTCCTGTTTCATCCTTTGGCGGATTTTTGAACTTCTCCTCAGCCCCGAAATCCTTTCAATGGCCTCACGCCTCATGGCGTTCAGTGATGACACCGGCAGAGTGCCGGCCTGGTCGGTTTCCGCCCGGACCCGCACCACTTCATAGGGAGTATCCCCGGTTTTCCGAATCTGCCGGATTATCCTCTCTTCATCCAGTGGCCTGTTCTCTGCCTTTTCAGCGGGGATATCGGAAAAGACCTCAACCCGGTGGCCCTCGGGGTCTTCCAGCACAAGGGAGGCACGCTCGCCTTCCCTTAGGCGGAAGAATGCTTTCAGCGGAACTCTTCGGGCTTCGCCCCTTTCAAAGGACTCCCTTGCTTCAAGCATAAGGGGTTTTGAATATGTGCGCCATACCTGGCTTCCCTTTTCAACCTGCACCTTCATGTCCCCCACCCATGGGGAGGAACCCGCGGGCGCATTTCGCACATGCTTGCCATCCAGCACTATGGAACTTACTATGATATCGGGAACGCCCTTCCTGAAATCCCAGACCTCAATGCCATCACCCATGTCCAGGGATTTTTCCAGGCTGATGCGCACGGAGTCCTTCCTTGAGTCCGTAACAGTTCCGATCCTTACCCCACGGTTCTTGGGATGCACCGGGTAAACCAGCGACCTGTAGTTCCTGGCGCCCTTAAGATATGCGGCTGTGAAACCGCCCCTGTTGAAGATCTGCAAAAGTTTTTCCAGATCAGCGTCATCTACGCGGTATTCCTCTTCGCCATACGCCTTGAGCCGGTCCAGGTACTTCCTGTAGATACCCGTCACCACGGCTACATATTCGGGGGACTTCATGCGCCCCTCTATCTTCAGAGATGAGACGCCGGCATTCCTGAGCCCGGGAAGCAGGGTAAGCCCCATCAGGTCTTTCGGGCTTATAAGATATGATTCCTCGGACCATGTGCCGTCCTTCCTCCGGATACTCCAGGGAAGCCTGCAGGGCTGGGCGCATCTGCCCCTGTTCCCGCTTCTTCCGCCTATAAAGCTGCTCATGAGGCACTGGCCCGAATAGCATACGCAAAGGGCGCCGTGGACGAAGACCTCCAGTTCGGCTTTACCGGATTTGCTCAAGACTTCAATCTCCTCAAGCGTCAGCTCTCTTGCCAGGACCACCCGGCTGATTCCCATCTCTTCGCACTTCCTTATCCCCGAAGAATTGGTTATGGTCATCTGGGTGCTGGCATGGAGACTGATATCAGGGAAATTGCGGCGCAGGAGGGAGGCTAGCCCTATATCCTGCACGATAACGGCATCCGCGCCCTTCTCATAAACAAAGCCCGCGAACTGCAGGGCTTCATCCATCTCACTGTCCTTGGTGAGAGTATTCAATGTGATATATACTTTAACGCCTCTCTCCCCGGCATATGTCAACGCGGCCTCCAGGGCGTCCCTGGTGAAATTGTCCGCTCCTTCCCTGGCATTGAACTGCTCACCGCCCAGGTAAACGGCGTCTGCCCCGTTGGCGACAGCGGCCTTCAGGCATTCGAAATTACCAGCCGGTGCGAGAAGCTCCATTTCATCCTTCTTCACGTTCCTGTTCCCCGGCATCCTCTCATTCTGCTGAATCCGATACATCTGATGAATCATCCAGGCTGGCTGCGGACGAATCCTCAGAAGCATCCTCCGGACTCTCTTCCGGGCTTTCCTCCGGATCCGCTTCGGTTTCCCCGTCGTCCGCTTCCGCTATATAATCCTCATAGGGTCCTTCATCTATTTCCTCGTTGGTCAGTATCTCCACTTCCTCGGGTTTTTCCTGGTCCTTTTTGTATTTGTACTTGTAGACAGTCGTCCCCTTTTTCTTTGGGGTTGATGACTTTTTCTTCTTTTCAAAGAAACCTTTTATTGCGGCAACTATATCCAGTAAAACCTTTGCCTTTGACAGTATGTCTTTCTGGACCGTCTCAACGCCCTTTTTAACCGAAGCGGATATTTTGCCCACATCCTGTACGACCTTATCGATACCCTCCATGTTGTTCTTGATGGACTCGGTTATCTTTTCGGCATTGCTGGCTATTTTGGGCAGCTTCTCTATCGTCTGGTTGATGTTATCCTTATTGCGGTCCACAATCCGGTTGACATTTTTCAGGATCCTTACCAGGTTCGCGACTGCCAGTATCAAGTAAAAAATAAGGGCGGCACCCAGCAGGAAAAGAACAATTGTTATAAGCTCTCCCCAGGAAACAGGTTTGTCGAACATTATCTGATACCTCCTCCTCCTTCAGTATCTCACGGCTTATCGGTCAAGCTGGACAGGGCCTTCCTGACTTCCTTAAGCTCGGTTTCCCTTCTGGTCAGCTCTATCTGGAGCTGGGACTGGACTTCCTTCAGCTTCTCGTTTTCCTGCTTGTACCGGTATACATCTTCCCGCAGTTCCTGGATTTTTTTCTTCAATTCCTTAAGCTCATACTCCGACTTATCATAGGCTTCCTGCGTCTTGACCAGCTCATCGGCCATGTTTACGGCAGTCAGAACCGAAGCCATTGACGTGCTCAGCAGATGGTTCTTGCGGGTAATGTCCCTGAGCTTCCTGTCCACCATCATGGCAATTTTCTGTATGTACTCAGGCGATTCGCTGCCGCACAGGATATATTCATTTCCTGCAATCCTTACAACCACTTTGTTTTTATCAGACATTTTGCCAATTCATCTCCCAAATCTTAGCGCCCGCGGGGGTGATGCATTCTCCCCTGCCAAAGACACGATTGCCGGATGATGCCTTTATCCTGCCAATAATAATACAGACCTGCCTTATTAGATTATTATACTATATTTTGTCAAGTTAAACATTAAGATGACCGTTTATTTAAAAGCATTTACATAAAGACGTGACGGGATGTGCGATTCCCAGATTATACCCTTTCTTTTATTTCTTGATTCTTGCTATTTCGACATTTTTCAATTATACTTTATCTTGACACTGATACCTTAACATACTTTTACCTCCTTTTTAGCACATTTCCATGATATTTGCCTGTTGATCGTCCAACAGGCGTTTTGTTTCCTATGGCTGTTTCTCCATGTCGTTCCTGTCGTTTAACAGGCTTTTCTCTATCTTCTTCTTGAGCCGCTGGAGTGCGTTATCAATGGATTTTACAGGCTTGTTCAACTGGCGTGCGATATCCTGGTAGGCAATACCGCTGAGGTACATGGTAAGCACCTGCTTTTCAAACGGGCTTAACAGTTCCAGCATCTTTTGCTCTATATCGCTGTAGTCTTCCTTTGAAATGAACAGTTCCTCCGGGTCGGTGATGGATACGCCGTGGAGCATTTCAACGAGCGTTTTATCCGAATCCTCGTCATACATGCGTTTGTTAAGCGAGACATAGGAATTCAGAGGAATATGCTTCTGCCTCGTGGCTGTTTTCACCGCGGTTATGATCTGGCGGGTTATGCACATCTCGGCAAACATCCTGAAAGGTATGCTCTTATCATCCCTGTAGTCCCGAATGGCTTTGAACAGGCCGATCATGCCTTCCTGCACTATGTCTTCCCGGTCGGCGCCCACAAGGAAATATGACCTGGACTTGGCGCGGACAAGGGGCTTGTACTTCTCAATCAGGTGTTCCATGCATTTTTTGCAGCCATTGCGTATGCGGTGTATGATTTCTTCGTCCTCAAGGCTTCTCAGATGTACTGTATGGTTCTCTTCGGTCTTAAGCACGGTTATTCCTCCATTAACCCGGAATTAATGATTTGACTTGGAAAGGACAAGGGTTTTCACATTGATGACGAGCCTGTTCAGGTTGATCCCCGCAAAACGGTCCAATTCCCTGCTGATGGCATCCTGCGCCTTCCTGAGGGCATCCATTAAATTATAGCCAAAAACCATTACAACGTCCATATCCACAAACAGGCCGTCAGGGGTGTTGTTGCACCTGAATCGTGTTATCTTCTCCATTTCAGGCATTGACACAATGATATGGTTGATAAGCTGGTAAATGGCATAATCCGAAATGGTGTATTTCCCATAATAACTGAAAGTCGGACGGACGACCGATTTCTCCCCGATCTTCTGGAACTCGGCCTTTCCCTTCCTCTTGAACAACTGCAGCGGATCCAGGAAATATCCTGAGAACTGCTTCTTTATCTCCATGGCGGGAACCGGGATCACATGCTTTCCCTCACTGATCCTGGTGTTCATCGCCTGCTCAATCTCAAGGGGTGTGGCAACATCCTCGATGGTTATCCATTCCTGTACCTCGCCCAGTTCCAGCACCTCGGCTATCTTGCTGATCATTTTGGCGGACGTGCCCAGGATCAGGATACCTTCGGGCTTCCTCTCCCTGATGGCCTTTTTTACCTCTTCCCTGTGGTCATCGTCCTGGAAAAGGGCAACCCTGATGGATCCGATCTTCGACGGAGCTTTTTTCGCCGATTTTCCTGCAACCACAACATTGCCGAAGATCAGCAGACCATCATCAATTATATAGTCCAGCCCGTTCTCACGGGACACCCATAAAGCCCGGTGGCTTTTGCCCGTCCCACTGGGGCCTGTGAAGCCCACAACACGCAAATCATTTCCCTCCCACGGTCTGAAGGCAGCCGGGAAAATCAGATGAAAGCTCTCAATACCGCCTCATATAGTTATTCCCAGTTACATGCCCCTCCAAACGGTTTTCAGGCAGTTTTCGGCAGGATGAAAATCCGCCAAAAAAGGCCGCTCCCGAAGGAAGCGGCCTTTGTGTGCTTAGCCGGTTCAGTGAACAATCGCTTTTTCCGTATCCTTGTCGAAGATGTGGATACGATCCATGTCGAACAGGAGCTCGACCTGCTCGTTGGGCTGAACCTTTGATTTCGGGCTGACACGAGCGGTAAAGTTGACATCGTTGATGACAACATAAAGAAGTGTCTCCGAACCAAGTCTCTCGGTAACTTCCACGTCAGCCTTGAGAGGAATACTGGCATGGTTGCCCAGGGCCCCGGCCGCATCCATCTCATAGATATTCTCGGGACGGATACCGAATATGACTTCCTTGCCCACATAGCCCTGCTTCTCAATCTCGGCTGACTTCTCAGCGTTGAGGTCCAGCCTGTACTCGCCGAATACGAGGGTGAGCTTGCCATCGTCTTTACGTTCCACAATTGCATTGCCGAAGTTCATCTGCGGGCTTCCGATGAACCCTGCGACGAACAGGTTGGCCGGCTCGTCATAAAGCTTCTGGGGACTGTCTATCTGCTGGATGAAACCATCCTTCATAACAACGATACGTGTACCCATGGTCATAGCTTCTGTCTGGTCATGGGTAACATAGATGAACGTGGTGTTGAGTTTCAGGTGGAGCTTGCTGATCTCGGTTCTCATCTGGACCCTGAGCTTGGCATCCAGGTTGGAAAGCGGTTCGTCCATGAGGAATACCTTCGGCTCGCGAACGATCGCGCGTCCCAGGGCGACACGCTGTCTCTGACCACCGGAAAGAGCCTTCGGCTTTCTGTCAAGAAGATGTTCAATGTTCAGAATCCTTGCGGCTTCGTGTACTCTTCTCTTTATTTCATCTTTAGGTGTTTTTCTCAGCTTCAGACCGAATGCCATGTTGTCGAATACCGTCATGTGAGGATACAGGGCGTAGTTCTGGAACACCATGGCGATGTCCCTGTCCTTCGGGGCAACATCATTACAAAGCTTGTCCCCTATGTACAACTCACCCTCGGTGATCTCCTCAAGACCTGCAATCATTCTGAGGGTAGTGGTCTTCCCACAGCCTGATGGTCCAACAAGAATGATAAACTCCTTATCTTCTATCTCGATGTTGAAGTCGCTGACAGCCTTAACACCGCCGGGGAATACCTTGCTGACGTTCTTAAGCCTTACACCTGCCATTGTAAAACCTCCTATTATATATTGTGTCTGCGACACATACAAACAATGTAACACGCCTGTAACAATTTAACTACATATCTTTTTTACAAAAATAAATTTTGGCATTTGGCAACTTTGCATAATGGAAAACAACCAAAAACACCGGAATGGCCTTATAAAAAGCCCCGAAAAAAAGCTATTGAATTTTTATGCATTTATACTGTATAATTATAAATTACCGGGGACCTGCCGGCCCTCGGAACATGGGCGCTCATTGATTTTATGCCTGTTTTTTATTTGCCCTCCAATACTATATTAACCGGGGAGGAATGTCCTGTGGTAAAGGTAGGTATCATTGGCGCAACCGGCTATGTGGGCGCGGAACTTGTCCGGCTGCTTTACCGGAGAAAGGATATCAGGCTGTCCACCGTGGTTTCAAACAGCTTTTCAGGCCAGCCGTTTTCGGATATATATCCTGCTTTCAGGGGCGTGTTTGACCAGGTGTGCGATGAGCTTGACATCGATGCCGTGTGCGAAAAGGCCGATTTCTTCATAACGGCGCTTCCCCACGGGGTTTCAACCGATATTACCCGGAAACTTATCGAAAACGGGAAGAGGGTTATTGACCACAGCGCCGATTTCAGGTTCAGGGACCGCGAGGTTTATGAAAAGACGTACAAGCTTACCCATGGTGCGCCCGAACTCCTTGAAAATGCGGTCTACGGCCTGCCCGAGCTTTACCGGGATAAAATAAGGGATGCCTCCCTCATAGGAGATCCGGGCTGCTACCCCACCTGTTCCATCCTGGCCATAGCCCCTGCCCTGAAAAACGGGCTGGTTTCAACAGACAATATTATCATAAACGCAGCTTCCGGCGTATCCGGAGCAGGGCGCAGGAGCGAGCTTCCCTACTCCTACTGCGAGAGCGATGAGAACTTCAAGGCATACGGCGTCATAAACCACAGGCACAGGCCTGAGATCGAACAGGAACTGTCATTGCTGGCCGGGAAAATGGTGGAGGTTTCCTTTACGCCCCACCTGGCGCCCATGAAAAGGGGTATGCTGGCTACCATCTGCATGAACCTGGCAGGACCGGTTCCCTATGACCATATTCTGGAGGCATACAGGGAATTCTATAAAGGCGAGCCCTTCGTGCGGATACTCCCGCCGGGGGTCCTCCCTGAAACCAGGTTTGTAGCGGGATCAAACCGCATAGATATAAGCATAAACCTGGATGAACGGCTCAACAGGCTCACGGTCCTGTCGGCCCTGGACAATATGGGCAAGGGATCCGCCGGCCAGGCAGTGCAGGCGCTGAACATCATGGCCGGTTTCGATGAAACCGAGGGGCTTTCGGCTGTGGGATTCTACTTATAAATCCATCGGGGATAAAGTTTGGAGGATAGTTATGTTTGACTACACAGAAATTATTAAGAAGGCAGGGATACTGGTTGAAGCCCTTCCATATATCCAGGCCCTTGCCGGAAAAACAGTGGTTATAAAGTACGGCGGGAACGCCATGATCAGTGAAGACCTTAAGCACTCGGTCATGGAGGATATCACCCTTCTCAAGTATATCGGGCTGAACCCTGTGGTTGTTCATGGCGGTGGTCCGGATATATCCAGGGCCCTTAAGAAATTCGGGGTGGAGTCCGAGTTTGTCAACGGCCTCAGGAAAACTGACAGTGAAACCATGGAAGTTGCCCAGATGGTATTGGTGGGAAAAACCAACAAGGAAATCGTTTCCCTCATAAACCAGAAAGGCGGCAAGGCAATCGGCCTGTGCGGCATTGACGGCATGCTCATCGAATGCGAGAAGCATCTGGAGATGGTGGACGGAAAACCGGCGGACCTGGGCTTTGTGGGCAAGATTACAAAGATCAACACACGGGTGCTGGAGATCCTTGCCCAGGACGAATACATACCGGTGGTGGCGCCTGTCGGCACAGACAAAAACGGACAGAGCTACAATATAAACGCCGATACGGTGGCAGCGGAGCTCGCCGCAGCGCTCAAAGCCGAAAAGCTGATCCTTCTCACCGATGTGGAAGGCATCAAGTCAACCGACAATAAGGTCATCCATGTCATCACCAGCGATGAGGTATACCGGATGATCGACGAAGGCACCATCGTGGGCGGGATGATTCCAAAGGTGCTGGGCTGCATAAGCGCCCTCGAGGCCGGAGTCGGCCGGACCCATATCATTGACGGAAGAATACCCCACTGCATCCTGCTCGAGATTTTCACCAACAAGGGTATCGGAACCATGATAACACGCCAGCTCATACCATATTATGAGAACGAGAAACTCTGAGCCATGTTTACTTTATCCATGCATTGGCTTATAATACCCATTGAGACCAGAGGCTGAAAATACAACCGATTTTCAGCCTCTGATAACCTTAACAAACGCTGAAGGACAGGGATTAATGTATGGAAGACATGGACAAAAGACCGAAGAATTTTATCGAGGAAATCATTGAAAAGGACCTGGAGACCGGAAGGGTAAAAGAAGTGATTACCCGTTTCCCGCCCGAGCCCAACGGCTATCTCCATATCGGCCATACCAAGGCCATGTGCGTGGATTTCGGCATGGCAGAAAAATATGGCGGCAGATGCAACCTGCGCTTTGACGACACCAACCCCTCAAAGGAAGATACCGAGTACGTGGATGCCATTATAGAAGACATCCGCTGGATGGGCTTTGATTTCGGGGACAGGATCCATTACGGCTCCGATTACAGCGAACAAATATACCAATACGCTGTTCAGCTCATTAAGAAAGGGCTGGCCTATGTGGACGACCTTTCACCCGAGGTAATGCGGGAATACCGGGGAACCCTGACGGAACCCGGAAAGGAAAGTCCATGCCGCAACAGGAGCATCGAGGAGAACCTTGATCTCTTCGAGCGTATGAGGAACGGTGAGTTTGAAAGCGGGGAGAAGACCTTAAGGGCCAAGATCGACATGGCCTCTCCCAACCTCAACATGCGTGATCCCGTTATTTACCGGATAAAGAAGGAACCGCACCACCGCACCGGAACCCAGTGGTGCATCTATCCCATGTATGACTTCGCCCATCCTCTCCAGGATGCCATAGAGGGCATCACCCATTCCCTGTGTTCCATGGAGTACGCAGATCATCGGCCGCTTTACGACTGGTTCCTGGAGAAGCTGGAGATCCCCAACCCGCCGCGCCAGTATGAATTTTCAAGGCTCAACATCAACTACACGGTGATGAGCAAGAGAAAGCTCCGTGAACTGGTTGAGATGGGATACGTGGACGGATGGGACGATCCGAGGATGCCCACGCTGTGCGCCCTCAGAAGGCGTGGATTTACCCCCGAATCCATCCGCAGGTTCATCGATCTCATCGGCGTTTCCAAGACTCTCAGCGTTGCCGATTGGGGGCTTTTGGAGTATTGTGTCCGCGAAGACCTGAACAAGAGGGCGGACAGGGTCATGGCGGTAATAAACCCGCTTAAGGTTGTTATTGAGAATTATCCCGAGGACCAAACTGAGGAATTCGATGTGGAGATCAACCCCGAACAGCCCGAAAGAGGGACCCGCAAAGTCCCCTTCTCAAGGGAGATCTTCATCGAGCGCGACGATTTTGAGATAGACCCGCCTCCCAAGTATTTCAGGCTTAAGCCCGGCGGGGAGGTCAGGCTGAAAAACGCATATTTCATTAAATGCACCGGGTACGAAACCGATGAAAACGGCCGGGTAACGCTGGTCCGGGCAGTCTATGACCCCGCTTCCCGCGGTGGGGAATCCCCCGATGGCCGCAAGGTGAAGGGGACCATCCACTGGGTATCGGCAGGTCACGCCATTGATGCCGAAGTAAGGCTATATGACAAGCTCTTCACCGTTGAAAACCCGGATGATATCCCGGATGACAAGGATTACAAGGATTTTATAAATCCTGAGTCCCTCGTGGTCATCAAGGGCGCGAAGCTGGAACCGTCCCTCAGGAATGCAAAACCCGGCGACCGCTTCCAGTTCCTTAGAATAGGCTACTTCTGCATGGACAGCAAGGACAGCCGCCCGGGCTGCCCGGTATTCAACAGGACGGTGACCCTCAAGGACACCTGGGCAAAGATCGTTTCGAAACAGGGCTGACAGATAATATGCCTGCCGTCTTGAGCGCGGGCAGGGCAATCAATCAATGATAAAGGCATTAAAAAAGATTCCATTGCTATAAATGGAATCTTTTTATATGTTATTGGCCGTCTCCGTTACTGGTTTATGTCCACGAAGATCCTTTCCCCGTCCTTTACCATGCCCAGCTTCTCCCGGGCTATCTTCTCTATGCTCTCGTCGCTGTTCATTTGATCCTTCTGCTTAAGGAGTTCCTGCTTCAGGGCCTTTTCCCTGTCGATGCGCTTTTGGACCTCCTTCATTTCAATACGGATGGCATACATCTCCCTGGATTGGGAATACACCGTAAAGGCCGTATATACAAACGCCACAGCCAGGAGAGGCACTATCCACCATCCGCTTTTTCTTTTGCGCCTTATCGCCACTTTCTTCACCCGGTTTATCCTTTGTAAACGGTACGGGTTAACCGAACCCCGTCAATAGAATTATACCACACTGACGCCGAATTGTAACGTTGCCTCTCATTTCCTGGTCATGGCATTTTTAAGGCGCCTGAAATCGACCCTGACACGGTAGGCGCTGACGGCAGCCCTGTCGCGGGCTCTGCCCAGCAATTTTCCCGCTTTATCCGTCAAAGCCCGGAAAGCGGGAGTCAAAAGGCGGATAAGCTGCCTGAAAGGCCACAGGACCACCTGGATAAGCCCTGTTACGGCCCATGTCACTAGCCTGCTCAGAAGGGCAAAATAGATGAGTACACCCGAAAATATGCCCAGGAAGAAATAGAATCTCGTCTCCCCGCTGCTGATGATATAGGAAGCCAGAAAAACAATAATGGCCGCAATCAGCCAAAACAGGATGTCTTCAATATGGATAAAAACTGCCGATGTCCTGACGAAGCGCCTTTTAATGCGGAAAAGATCATACAGGAACGCCAGCAATATCCCGCAGGCCATGGCGCCGGCAACCGCAGCCAGTTCATATCCCGCGCTTGTGATCATTCAACGTGCCGCCTTTCTATCTGAAAAGCCCCGAAAAGAAGCCTCCTTTTCTTTGCGGTACTCCACCGTCCAGGTACTCCATTGCACAAATATCTCCCTCCACATCCAGTTCGGACGTTTCAACGCTGAGTTTGTTGATGTGCAGCCCGGCTCCCCGAATAATCAATACCCCGTTTTCGGTATCAAGGACTATGCATTCCTCGTTGAAGCTCTCCACGTGCCGGACCCCTGAAACCATGAGCCGTCTTCTGTCTTTAAGGATTATGTTCTGCTCAAAGGTTTTTCGGTCTTCAACCATAACAGCACCTCCCACAAGTACGCCAGGATAAGGCTCCGCTATGCCGTCGTTTGATATTATGCGAAGGCTCGACGGGTTATGCTACCGGCATCGGGTTCGGCATAAGTACGGCTGAATAAAAGAGCTTCTGTACCGGTTACAGAAGCTCGTACATATCGCTGCTTTCTTCTTTTCTGACGTGTTCGGTCGTTTTCAGGACCCTCAGCCTTGTGATGTTCTCGCCGAACCTGATTTCAACTATGTCCCCCGGCTTTACCTCGGTACCCGGCTTTGCCGTCCTGCCGTTTATCGACACCTTTTCCCTGCTGCAGGCTTCGTTGGCAAGGGTCCTTCTCTTGATTATCCTGCTGACCTTCAAAAACTTGTCTATCCGCATAGCTGCCGCTCCTTTCAGGCTTTATTCGGAAGCCGTGTCGCGTTCCTTCCTCTTGCAGTCATCCCACAGGGCGTCCATCTCCTCAAGGGTCATCTCTTCAAGCTTTTTGCCCTGCTGCGCACTTGTGGTCTCAACATACTCAAACCTCTTGATGAACTTGTTGATGGTGGCTGTAAGGGCCAGTTCGGGCTGAACCTTGTAAAACCGGGCTACATTGACCACGGCAAAAAGCAGGTCGCCCAGTTCCTCTTCAATCTCAGCCTGGTTCCTGCTCTCGCAGGCCCTTTTCAGTTCCTGGACCTCTTCCTCCAGCTTCTTGAAGGCATCCTCCGCTTTGTCCCAGTCAAAGCCCACCTGGGCGGCCTTTTCCTGGACCTTGTAGCTCCTCATCAGGGCCGGAAGGTTTCCCGGCACGCCCTTCAAAACCTTTGTCTGGGTTTCCTGCCCCTTCTCTTCCTTCTTTATCTCCTCCCAGATCCTTATGACGTCATCGGCTGTTTCGGCCTCTTCCTCCCCGAATACATGGCGGTGGCGGTGGATCATCTTGCTGCTGACGCCGTGGACCACATCATCCATGTCAAACTGGCCGTTTTCTTTTGCTATTTGGGCATGGAACACCACCTGCAGCAGGAGATCTCCCAGTTCATCGCAGAGCATGTCCGGGTTTTCCAGGTCTATGGCTTCAAGGACCTCATAGGCCTCCTCTATCAGGTATCTTTTCAGGGTCTTATGGTCCTGTTCCCTGTCCCACGGGCATCCCCCGGGGCTCCTGAGTTTTGTCATTATGTCTAAAAGGTCATTGTAGGTATATTTTTTCATGGCTCGTCCATCTCCTGTGTATCGTACTTTGCTTGCATCACCTTTGCAGGTCGCAGGGGCCGCAGATCTTTTCAATGCTCCTGGGCACGGCGTCCCGTGAGTTCTTCCAGTCCCCGTCCTGCTTTTTGTAGTCAAACATTTCGGTAAAGTGGGTAACCTCCTCCTGCACCCGTTTCAGATGCCTGATCTGGAGCGGGAGCAGGGTTTTTATAAACTCGGCCTGTTTCCAGGGGCTAAGCTCTTTTTTGCTTCCCTGGATCAGGGCTTTCATGTGCTTGAGGCAGAAGCCCCTGGAAGACTCGAACTTCTGCCGAAAATCGCTCTCCCTGAAAAACAGGTAGAGGATTGTTTCAACAAACCTGTCCATATTGTTCCCTATCCTGCTGCATATGGCACAGGATTTCTCCAGGGCATCCAGGTGGCCGAGCAGTTCTTCCGAAAACCGCGCCGTGCCGGCCGCCTTTCCCGACAGCCGGTCCATGGCCGCTTCAAGCATGCCCTTCCGGCTTTCCTGCTCAAGCAGGTCCGAGTACTTGCCGTACATTTTCTCAATGATGGCTTCCTGCTCTGCCAGGTGGGTTTCGATTATAAGCCCCAGTCCCAGGCGGCTTTGCTGCATGTTGTAAAGCTTCGTGAAATGAAGCGCGCAAAAGCCCATCCTGTTGGTTTCGATCCTGCTGTCGGGCTCCATCAGGGACGGGCCGAGGGTATATTCCAGGGCGTCGTTCTCCAGCTTCTTTTCACATATGCACAGGGGGCATTCCGAATCCTGGTCAAATGCCTCTGTGATGGGAATGGTGTAGATTCTCTCCTTCATCGCCTTACCTTTTCGCGCGCAGCGCCCCATCCGCTGCTCTAGTATGTAACGCTTTTAGCATAACATACACAATTTTCCGGCGCAATGATGGCGTACCAAACTGCCATTGCACCTAAAACAGCAATTTTCATTTAATTCCCCGGTTAGACTAGCCAAGGGGACGGTTCCTCTTGGTTTGGCTCACCGGGCTAGCCAGAGGAACCGTCCCCCTGGCTAGCCTAATACATAGAAATGCGTATTGGGCACCGACTTGCGGTCGGAGAAGCCCCATTTGAACCAAGGGAAGAATTCTTTTACCCCGCCGATGGCGGCGGAGAGCCTTTCAAGGTATGGGTGGTAGATCAGCGATACCACCTTATCATCATTGATATGGTAGTACCAGCACAGGTTGAACTCATACCGGCTTATGATGGAGAGCCCCGAGAAATGGTAGAAGATCAGCGGGACATTGTTAAGAAGGACCTGGCCGCCTTTCCTGCTTACCCTGTAGTTTGTGATGTTCCACAGGGCGGCGTTTGCCCCGATGGATGTCACTATATGTAGGTTTTCGTACTTTCCGGGCCAGTCCTCCACGTACCTCTGGTCGCCGAACAGCCTTCGCTGCGGTTCTTCCTTGATGGGGCAGTGGGCTATGCATTTTTCCGCCCACTCTTTTATGGCGGCAAGGCTTGTGCCGTCCCTCCTGCACCCCACAAACCCGGTATTATAGATACCGGTGATGGCGTAGAAGTGCTCGAAGTTCTTCGAGTTCCTGTGGTGGGTCAGGTACAGGGATGCGTCAGGCTTTTCCGCAAAGATGGCGGCGGGATTCGAGAAAAAGAAGAGGTCCGCGTCGAGATGGGCGAAATAATGCGCGTCGGGAAAGAATTGCAGCACATGGTTCAGAAACACGGGCTTCAGGGTCCAGCAATATGCATGGAACAGCCGGTTGGCCCTGGCTTCACGAAGCGTTTCGTCCTCAATCTCCTGGAGCCGTAACAAAACAATGTTTCTGAACGGGATCGCCCGGAGAACATCATATACCTCGTCATCGGCGCACAGCACATACAGTTTGTAGTCTCCGGCGTTCTCCTGCAGTGAGGAATTCATGGCAAGGAACTTGTACAGGTGGTCCCTGGAAACAACGGTGGTAAAGTGGTAAGCATCCATACGCAAAACTCCCTGTCTATATATTCAGGCCTATCCTGGGTCCCAGTTCGATGTTGAGAGCCATCTTCAAAAGATCGCGGAGCATCCCGACATAATGTATCGCCTTGCCCGCATCAATCCATTCCCTTGTCTGGCGGATGATGAGCGGGATATTGTCGGCGACGCCCAGTATGGTTTCCGGTGACGGTCCTTTATAGGGCTTGTAGCGGCTCTTCCGGATAATATTAAGCAGTTCGAGAAACACCCGCAGGATCTGGTGGCTCTCCTTCTCCGGCAGCAGCCGGTTTATATCGCCAGCCACAAGGTTGATCCTGCCGGAGTCGGTCTTCAATGCTTCCTGGAGACAGACCATCTGCATATCCAGGAAATAGATATGGTTATACTTCTCGCAGATATATGTCACGTTCTCCACCACGTCCACCCAGGTGAAGTTGGCAGGATGCTCCTGGTGGCAGCTCATGATATCCTCCGCCATTACAAACCGGCATCCGTCCTTGAACAGCCTGATGCCCAGGTCGTAATCTTCATAGCCGTACCGGACAATGCCTTCGTCAAACATACCCACGCCCAGCACCCTGTCCCTGGGCGCCGAAAGGTTGTTGGTTATGAAAAAGCGCCAGGGCAGGTTATATCCCTCAAGGGAACTTCCGTATTTCTTCAGCACCTGCTTCAGGTCCACGATGAATGGAAGGTCAAGGTCAAAGCTGTATTTCATGTAGCTTTCGTCCAGCACATCGGCTTCGGATATGAGGGGCGTCCGGTCCTGGGGCGGGTTGCCGGGTTCCCTTACATTCCCGGTTATTCGCTCGAATCTTGCCATCTGCTCAAGGCTGAACCTTTTGTAGAAATAGGAATAGATGCGCTTCCAGAACAGGCCGCAGACTACCAGGCCATCCTCCTTCTCATGGGCCTGGATATGCTTGCTTACAAAGTCCCTTGAGGCGATCATATCGCTGTCATGAAATATGAGTATGTCGCCCTGGGCTTCAAGTATGCCCTGGTTGCGCCCGCGCGCGATGCCCCGGTTTTCCTCAAGGCGGATAACCCTCATGGGAAACCTTGCCTTGAAATCATTCAACATATCCATGGTGCGGTCATTGGACCCGTTGTCCACCACGATGATCTCCACATCGTCGCCCTGGTAATCCTGGTTGTTCAGCGCCACGAGGTTAAGGTACAGCCTTTCCCTGGCATTCCAGGAGGGTATTATAATGCTCGCTCTCAATTCTTTTCACTCTCCTTCCTCGCCAGGTCCTGGGCATCCGAACAGCCGTCGAATCCGGGATCTATAAGGCTTATTTTGCGTATTACATCCTGCAGGATGTGGAGGTAAATGTAGTAGAAAAACGGCGGATCAACCGATTTCTGCTCATGGATCATTATTATCCTGTTGCCCTTAAGCACCCTGAAACCGCTGAAATGATAACAGATCAGCCTGTCCCCGCCTGCCATGATCTTTCCGTCGACAATCGAGTAATGATACAGGGCGCGGTTCCAGTGGCCGATATTGACGCCCGGGGTCTGGATCTCGCAAACATTCGGGAATTTCAGGGGCATGTCGTCCAGGTATTTCTGGTCGCCGAAAAGGCCTGCCTCGGGCTTGCTTACACAGGACTCCAGGCAGCGAGTCTTCCACCATCTGAGGCATTCAAGGCCTGTTTCATCACGTTTGAAGCTGATGAACCCCGAATTGTACCTGCCTAAAAGGGCCTGGAGTTTTTTCTTGTTTTCGGGCTCAAGGGACGGGATGACTATATCTCCGCGGGACAGCAGCACCGAACAGTGGGGCTGGTTTCCGAATATAACAGACGGATCTGAAAAGAAAAAGAGATCCGCATCCACGAAGGTCACCCTGTCAATATCGGGGTCGCGTGAAAATACCGCCTCGATCAGGAGCGGCTTCAGCGTCCAGCAATACTCGTTTATCCTGCGGTTTTTTTTGAGCCGGTCCAGGGGTTCGTTCCTGAGTTCGCATATATGAAGCAGCCTTATGCGCTGCCAGCCCATCCTGCTGATGAGCCGGTGCGTTTCGTCGTCCACGCAGAGCACATAGATTATATGGTTCTTTATAACCTCATTCAGCGAGCAGAACAGGGCAATGGCCTGGTAGAGCCTGAACCTGGAAATCACTGTGCAAAAGACCTGTTCCTTCATACCGCGTCACTCTCCGAAGCGCCATTGAAGCTGATTTTTGCAAAATATGCCTTGTACCATTCGATTGTTCTCCTGAGCCCTTCATCAAGGCTGTATCCCGGCGCCCACCCCAAGAGCCTTTTAGACTTTGATGCGTCAAGGTACTGGTGCCTGATCTCATTGCCTGCCTGGTTCAGGATAACCGGCTCCAGGTCCGAGCCCATTATGTCAAGGATCCTGCGGACCAGTTCCAACACCGTGACCTGGACCTCGTTGCTGAAGTTGAAGGCTTCGCCGAAGAGCCCTTTGCTTTCCATCTTTTCGGCCAGGAGCATATAGGCGCTTACCGCGTCCCCCACATAAAAATAATCCCTGATATAGGTTCCGTCGCTGCGGATAATCGGCGCCTCCCCCCTGATTATGCTTCGGATGGTCTGGGGGATTATCCTGCTGAAGTTGGTATCCCCCTCTCCGAAAAGATTGCCGCAGCGGGTTATGCAGACCGGAAGCCCGTATGTTTTATGATAAGCCTGAGCAATCAGGTCTGCGCAGCTTTTTGACACGTCATAGGGGTGCCTGCCCATAAGCGGCATATCCTCGTTGTATGGCAGGACCGCCTGATCCCCGTATGCCTTGTCGCTGGAAGCCACGACGATCCTCCGGACCAGCGGGTTCCTCCTGCAGGCCTCCAGCACATTCCAGGTACCGCGAATATTGGCCTCAAAGGTGGACAGGGGGTTGCGGTTGGCCGTCCCGACTATGGCCTGCGCCCCTACATGGAATACGGTATCTATCTCATATTCGTTCAGGACCCGCTCCAAGACGGGATAATCCTCCAGTGATCCATGGACCAGGCTGATATCCGCATCATCGCCCAAAATATCGGAGCGTGCCGTCCTGTCCCGTACAAGGCCTGTTACGACCGCTCCTTCTTCTTTCAGCGTTTTTACCAGATGGCTTCCCAAAAAACCTGTACAGCCGGTAACAAAAACCGGCCTTCCATTCCAAAAACCGCTCATTTCCAAACCCTCCAATGATCCATGCCGTTCTCGGCCATCCTGTTCATGGTCATGATGTCATAGTAGGTATCGCAGGCATACCAGAACCCGTCATGCAAATAGACAGCCAGCTGCCCGTCCCTTGACAGGTCCGCCAGGGCGTTCCTCTCAAGGCTGTTTGGCACAACGGCGGACAGGTAGTCGAACACGCCGGGTTCAAAAACAAAAAAGCCGCCGTTGATAATACCTTCCCGGCCTTCCTTTTCCGCAAAGGAATCGGCGATCCCATCCCGGACCGTCATGGTGCCGTACTGGCTTTTCTTGTTGATCCCTGTAACGGTGGCAACCAGGCCTTTTTCCCTGTGAAAGGCCAGAAGCCTGCGAAGGTTGATATCGGACAGGCCATCCCCATAGGTAGCCATAAATGTTTCGTTTCCAATGAAATCCTTCGCTTGTCTGATCCTGTCTCCGGTCAGGGTATCCAGGCCCGTGTCCAGGAACGTGATCTTCCAGTCCTCGGCCTTTTCCAGAAGCGTGATGCGGCTGTTTTCGGTATCAAGAATAAAGCTGTGGTTTTTCCAGGGGTAATCCATAAAGTACTCCTTGATCCTGTCTCCCCTGTAACCCAGCAGCAGTATGAAATCATCAAAGCCATAATGCTTGTAAAGCTTCATGATATGCCAGAGCATCGGCATGCCGGCTATGGGAACGAGCGGTTTTGGCATATCCCTGGTCAGCTCGTGCATCCTCATACCCCGGCCGCCGCATAGTATCAGAACTTTCATATCCTCCCCCGAAATGGTGTCATAGGTTTGTACACATAATCATGATACGCAGTTGCGCGACAAATAGTTCAGAGCAAAGCAGGCGGCCTGTCGCGGGGAAACCGGGAAAGATACATTCATACCGACGTGTTGTTGAAGAATGCTTCATCTACATAATCATAGCTGTAGCAGTCATCATAAAAAACCGTGATGGTCAGCCTCCATCGGTTGTTGCTGTCCACCGATTCGGACTGTTTCAGCGCGATTACCTGCTTTTTGCTGATAAAACGGTTCACCATGGTCTCCAGGGTTCTGACATCATCCCCGGAAAAGATCTTGATCTTCAAAACAGCCGCCTCCACCTTGATCCATGGAATCTTTCTCTTACTTAATTATATTAGGATGAAACCCGATCATAACCATATTGTCCCGGCAATGACCGGGCCGGCGGACCTGCCCTTGCCATCTGCCCCAAGGCGCCGGGTGCTGAGCGTACCGGACAGCATTTTGTTCCGTTTGGGACTGCTGCCGGACCCTGCCCGAAACGGCCTGAAATGGTACTAAAAAAGTATTGACGCCCTTTCATGACTTTGCTATACTATAAAAGCGCGTTGAAACGCGGGAATCATGGCGGCGTAGCTCAGGTGGCTAGAGCATGCGGTTCATACCCGCAGTGTCGTTGGTTCAAATCCGACCGCCGCTACCATTTATAAGGCCCCATGGTCAAGTGGTTAAGACACGGCCCTTTCAAGGCCGTAACAGGGGTTCGAATCCCCTTGGGGTCACCAAAAAAGAGACTGTCATGCGTGACAGTCTCTTTATTATTCCTTCCGCCAAGCTGTAAGGATGTATCATGCGGCAATCAGTTTATGCTTTCAATGCACCAGCCGTAGTCTTTTCTGACCATGGAGAAGGTGAATTCATGCACCTGCCCGTAGTAATCGGCGCCGTAAACCCGTACTTCGGCAGAATCCCCTTCCTGGCTGATCTCAAATCCCAACCCTTCATCAAGCTCAAGAACTTCGTTGCTCAGCGCATGATATAGATCTCTCAGGGAGTCTTGCACCACAATGTCGGGGGGGTTGGGGCAAAGCATGGCCATCCGGTCATCGGCTGCCGGGCAGTTTTCAAGGGCCAGGGTGCTCAGGATAAGGTATTCGGTTATGACACCTTCAATGGCGTCGGGGTACCCGGGAAGCTCTATATCGCAGATGTCCGGGTAGAGAAGGCCGTCAATCCAGAGAAACTGCCTGTGTATCGGATAATAGAAAACGTCATAGCTCCATCTTCTCTGATAAAAACCGTCATAGATCCCGTCATCATCAAGATCAAGCAGCGCGTCTTCCCCGGCGCCGGTTGGTGAAGCCGCGACGAACAACTGAAGGACCCCTTCCCCATAAATCTCATAGATGGCAAAACCGCTCAGCGATACCCAATTGGTCAGTTCAACGCAGATAAAGGTCAAATCGGTTTCAGGAAAGCGAACCGGTTCTATTTTCCTTATCGAATAGCCGTTGTCATTACCAGACAACTCACCCACCTGGCTCAATATGCCATCCTTGAGCCGGAGGACATAAAAACCTGATATATCATCATCGGAACTTCCTGCCACAACCACGGCTTCATCGGAGCCATCCCTGTCAAAATCCTCAATAAAGCAGCCCAGCACGTTTTCATCCTGGTGGTTCCTGTCCATGAACACCCTGACCTGGTTCACATCAAGTCCACTACCTGTGACAGGGTCGGGGCTCGGATCGGGTGATGAAGTCGGGGTAGCTTCAGGTGAAGGTGTTTCGGTTTCAACTGCTTCCGGGGTATTCTCCGGGTCGTCATCGCCTCCCGTCCCTGCGGTCCTCCTTGAACATCCGGTCAGCACAAGGGCCAGGCAGACAAAAAGGATCATGAGCAAAAAAACGGGAGAATATCGCTTTTTTCTTACCATAATACCCTGCTCCTTTATTGCCTTACTCATTTTATAATCCTGAATAAATCATAATTTCCATACTTTACTATATATATTAGCATAATTCCCGGCAAAGTAAATAAAATCCATAAATCTTTTCAGGTATAATCGTCTGCATTTTATGTTATAACAGGGTAAACAAAATGCATCCCAAAACTGTAACAAAGAATTGAAAAGCAGGGAGGAAATATGGATTCTTCTTCCGATACAGGTTTAAAGTCCTTGTAAACGGGATGGGATAAATGGATGAAACAGAATGGGACAAGGTCACGGATCATCCGTTCCGTCAATGCCTATACGGTTTTCCCTTGCATAGTAAAACAGGTATTGCTGGGCTATGCCGGCCAGCGGTCCAAACTTCCTGCGGGCAAAGTCTGCGATTTCTTCATTGGTTCTCCCGCTTTCCGGGTACAAAACGGCCATTACGCGCCTTACCCACCTGTCCACCGGGAAGGCGTCGGGAATAAGCCCGCTGAAGAGCCCGATGCAGTCCGCCACCTTCCTGCCAACACCATAGAACTTCAGAAGCTCCTCCCGCACATCGGAGGAATCCATGCCGGATAAAGCGCCAGGATCAAGCTCCAGCGCCTGCCGGGACGCGCAAATGATGTACTTGGCCCTGTAACCTGCCCTGATGCATCCGAGGGATTCTTCCGAAAGGGCAGCCAGCGTCTTTGCTTCCGGGAAGGAGTACAGGATCCGCCCATTGTATTCCACGGGCTTCCCGTAATTCTCTGACAGGCATTCAATAATCCTTCTTATTCTCGGTATGTTGTTGTTCTGTGAGATGATAAAAGATATGAGGGTTTCAAAGAAATCCTGTTTCAACAGCCTTAACCCTGGCGCGAAGGCAATGGCTTTTCTCATTACCGGATCATTTTCGGAAAGCTTCCGCTGGACAGCATCATAGTCACGGCCAAGATCAAAGTAGTCATGCCATACCCCGGAGAAGTCGGCCGGCGTCATGTTATGGAAGACAATATCGCGGCCGTTTCTTTCAGCCTCTGCCACCAGCCCCCTTACGATCCCCAGCCAGTTTCCGTTCTCAAGCCTCCTCCACCTGAAACACTGCCCGCAATCGAAGGTCTGCTCAAAGTCGAAGTTATTAACATTCCGCAATATTACCCGGTTTTTATCATAAATCAATTCCACCGACATTTTTCGCTGCCTCGCTATTATTTATAAATTATTGCAATAATTTACATAGAAACAACCGCCATTTGCCCTGTGATCCGCTTGATAAAAAGACTTCTTGTTAATGCTATACTTAGTATAGTATAATAAAAACATACACAATTATTAATATTTTAACATCTTTCGCGCCTGAATAAACCGTAAATTTGGAACGGTAAATATACCTCGGTTTGATTGAATGCCGCACAAGGGGTATAGCGTCATGGCTTTGCTGTTATACAAGAATGAGTATATAGAAATTTCCCGTGAGGGAGGATATTTCTATATCAGATCAACCACTAAAGGTTATTCGCTGGAATCTTTGAGCAAATTATTGCAAGATTCTTTTCCCCATGTTAAAATAACAAGTTTTTCGGCTATCAGGGATGCGATTACGAGAGCTCCGTACGGTCCGGTTATTTTCGGACAGGAGCGTGAACGCATTGTCATAACCGTATCTTCCGACGAGCTGCGGGCTTATATGACCCTTTATGTTCCCGATAATGAACTGGCGCCTGCAAATCGCATGACGCTGGTGAAGGAAATATTGGAAGCTTTGAATAATGCCGGCGTTGTGTATGGAATAAAGACAGATATCCTGGCGGGGAATCTTATGTCCGGCACCGAATACCTGATAGCGGAAGGTACGCCGGCAGTCAATGGAACCGATTCCGAGATCAAGCTTTATAAAATTGAGACACCCAAGCCCAAGGTCTACGAATCCGGAAAGGTCAACCACTATGAACTGAACCTCATACATCGTGTGGAAAAGGGCGACTGGCTGGGAGAGCGAAAGGATCCTACACCCGGCATCCCGGGCAAGAGCGTAAGGGGCAATCTCATCCATCCCATTCCCGGGAGACTGCTTCCGCTTCTGTACGACCGCGCATCGGTCTATGAGGAGTACAGGGACGGGGTTACATATCTTTATGCCAAGAAGACAGGCGCTGTGTACTACAAGGGCGATGCCATCGGCGTTTACGATGTCCTGGAAATCAAGGGGGATATTGATTACTCAACCGGCAATGTGGATTTTGATGGTTACCTTTCGGTAAAAGGAACCGTTGAGGACAACTTCAGCGCCGTTTCCTCAAAAGAAATGGAGATTCTCGGCGAATACGGGGTCGGATCCGCGGCGGAAATCGGCAGCAAGGACGGCAGCGTTTATATCAGGGGCGGTATTGCAGGCAAGGGTAAAACCGTACTTCGCTGCAAGAAGAACCTATATGTCAAGTATTTGTCCGACCTCACGGTGGAGTGTGAAGGCAATGTCTATGTGGGCTTCTATTGCATCAACGCCAATATAAGGGCAAAGCAGGTCATTGTTGAGGCCCCCCGCGGCAGGATTATAGGCGGAATGATTGATGCGGAGATCCGGGTGTCGGCCGCTGAAATAGGAAATGTAGCCGAGAGCCGCACTGTTATCCGGGTCAGGGGTTTTGACAGGAACAAACTCAGAACGGAACTGGACGAGAAAACAGCCAGGCTGAAGAATGCCAGGCAAAGGCTGACCGAACTCGGGCAGCATATACGGGTCTATTCCTGCTCATCGGATCTTTCGGAGGAGCAGCGCAGGAACTATGAAGTCCTGAGGAACGAATATGCAGACCTTAAGGATGAAATAAAGGACCTCGAATATGATATCAAAAACCTTGTGGATGATCTGAAGACACCGGGTGAAGGAGCGGTTATAGCAAGAAACAGGGTCTATCCGAAGGTAAGAATAGAGATAAAGGGCATGGTCGAGGAGATAACCAACGAGATGCTGATGCCAACTTTCTTTTTCAAGGATGGCGCCATCAAGACCAAGTAGAGGTGACGGTTTTGGATTACCAGGAAATTCTGGCAAAGATTCAGCAGGAAGAGAATAACGACCACAGTACAAACCTTTACCGTTATGACGGAATACTGGAGGCCATAAGTTTTTTCACCAACAGGCTGACTTATGATCAAATAATACATGCCGCTTTTGATTTTGCCAACGAGCTTCTCACGGTGCATAAGTCGGTACTTTACCTTCTGGAGGACGGTCAGTACCGGAGAGTCAAAAGCAGAAACCTGTCTGATGCTCCAGATACCATCCCGCGGAATGACCAACTGGACAACTTCGCCCTCTATGTGGGCAGCGTGGTGTCCGGGAAGGAATACCTCAGGACATATTTTTCAGCCGATATCCTGGATAAAACCGAGGCAACAGTGATGATTCCCCTGATTCTGAACAACGCCCTGAATGGTTTCATCCTGATGTCCGGCCGGGTAACGGCTGATTTCAACGAAAACGACATATCGGTTTCCGGGACCTTGATGAATCTTTTCAATAACGCCCTTGAAAGCAACGGCAGGCTGATGGAGCTCCAGACAGCCAACAAAGAGCTGGATGAGAAGATTTTCAGCCTCTTTGCCATCAACCAGTCGGCCAAGGCCATGCTCACCGAACACCGACTTGAGGAGCTTAACCACCTTGCGGTTGATGTCTTTTCAGAGCTCACATTAAGTGCCAACACCGGCTTCTTCCTGTACGATCCGAAACCGGAAAAATACGCGCTCAAGGCGTACAGGGATGTATTCCATCCGGACAGTGAAATCCCATCCGTATATCTGACGCTGAAGCCGGATGCCCGGCCGGTTGTCAGCAGGCAGATAGTGAATGCCGGCGATGAAAAGGACATTGAGTATTTCTCCTCGCTGTTTGAGGAAGGAATCGGGCAGCTGGAAGTTTTAAAGGCAAAGTTCATCGTTTTCATATTCGGCAAGGGCGGCAGGATTCTCGGTTTTGTAACCCTTGGCGATACCATATCGGGAGTGGGCTATAAAAAGAGCACCTTTGAATTGGTGGACAGCCTGGCCTCCTATACCTATATCGCGTTGGACAATGCCATGCTGCTCAAGGTGGTCAACGACCAGAAGGAACTTCTTGAATTAAAGCTGAACAGGCTTATTACGATGAATACCCTGATCAAGAACATCAACAGCGCAAAAAACAGCCAGCAGATGATAGACCTTGCCCTTGAAACCCTGACGGTTTCATTAGGGGTAGAAAGCTGTATGATTGCCCTGTACCAGCCTGAGGATCGGAACCTGCTGATTAGCGCTGCTACCATCGATTCCCTGGTCGGGAGCGCCATACCGCTCTCCTCCAGGCTTGAGCCGCTGCTCCAGGGCAAGGTCATATTCGAGTCGGATGCCACCCTGGTTCCGGAGTATACAGGCGATGCCATCAGCGACGCCCTGGGGGACAAGGCCGGGCTTTTGGCTATCCCCATAGCCATTGAGCAATATGACCTTTATGAGGTCCGCCTTATAGGCGCGATCCTGATATTCAGGCTCCGCAACAGCTTGCTGAGCGAAGAGGAGAACACCCTGACCTTTGAGGCCATAGCTAACCATATGGCTCCATTGCTGGATGGCTATATAAACCTTGACAGGCAGAAACAGGAATATGTTCCGGACGTGATGAAGCAGTTCACTGCCGGGCTCAGGGCCCAGATAGATGAACGCCTTGAGTATAATTTCGACCTGGAAATCATCCGCATTGTAGACAAGGATACGACGCCGTTTGCCGAAAGCATTTCATACCGCATGGCCTCGGAACAATTCCTGAATACATATGCCGTATCCTATGACCATACCTTTGTGGTAATCCAGAATGATTTTGACCACAACCGCCAGGTACTGGAAAGCATTGCCGACGAAGCCAATGCTTCCATCACCTGTTTCAGGCTGTATAAAGATTTCAATTCCTATGATGAGCTTATGGAACTTATGAAGAAATGAGCCCCTCAGCCGCTGCCCGGCTCAACGACACGCTTCATGCTTTTTTCAAACTTTACCCTTGGAAGCATGACAGAATGCCTGCAGCCAAGGCATTCGATCCGGACGTCGGCCCCGGTCCTCAATACCTTCCAGAGATTGCTGCCGCATGGATGCGGCTTTTTCATTTCCACAGTGTCGCCCACCCTGAATTGTTTGATCTCCATCAAACCACCTCTTGCTGCATAATACCGGAAAATGCCTCTCCTGTGACAGCAACGGAGCATATTGTTTGCAGCGCGTCGTCAACACTGGGATATATTTGTATAAAACGGTTAAGCCTCGTTGCTTCAAGCAACCTGTTAATGTCCTGGATCAGGCCGCATAGAATCAACTGGCCGCCTTTTTCCCGGAATTTCATGAATGTGTCTATAATCATTCCTAAACCGGCGCTGTTCAAATAGGATACCTTCTCCATGTCCAGCAGGACAGTCCGGCATCCGCTCGAGTCACAGAGATCGTTCAGGCACACCATGAAATCATCCTGGGTGGCATTACATATTTCGCCTTCTATTGATACTACAGTTAATCCATCTTTTTCTGCGATCCGGTAATTCATGTAAATCTCTCCTTATTAATGCAATTCTATATCTACCCCTGCCGCGTTTCTTTAAACATTCAATTATAGTGTATAAACCACCCCCAAAAAACGTACGAGCATAATTATAGCACATACTTTCTTTTTTTTCTCCTGTAAAATGATTGAAGCATTGGTCTATTTGCGGCAATATAAGGTTTCACGTTCTGCTTTCCGGCTAAAACAGCCGAAACGCTGTAACAGGACCGGTTTCGCAGCCGACGGCCTTGGTGGCATGGTCTTCATGCATCGTGCAAAATATGCTGAAAAAAAGGATAAGCCGCCGGCCTGGCCGGTGTAATGAGCAGGTCGTCCCTGTTCATACAATTGTACTGAAGATGCGGAATCATCAGGAAATATCACAATACAGAACTTTTCTGTTAATTATTATCCGTTGTTGGTAAATAATAAGTGAGAAGGCCAACAATGATTGGAGGTTGATAAGCCAAAGGAACGAATATCATAAAGTGGAATACTATAATAAAGGGGATGATTCCACCTAAACAGTCAGTCACAAAACCAATCAAAGAACGAGGGTGAAATTCTAGGATGCATTACTTCATTAAATCCTGCCCGTCATACGAAAGGGCAGGTTAGGCGGATCGGTTAATAAGTGAGAAACCGGTTCGCCTATTTATTTGGAGGTTAGAGGTTGGAGGTTGGATGTCAGAATTCTTCAGCAGGGCTTCGAAGCCTTTCTTTTACTCTAACTTCTAACCTCTTACCTCTAATTAGTTGAGTTCATCCAGGGTGAGGGAGAAATTGCTGATGAAGTGGTCCATGAAATGTTTCAATTCGGGGGCATCCATCTCCATCAGCCTCTTATGTACGGCGATCTTCGCCTTTTCAAACTCCCCGTTTCCCGCTTTGATCTCCTCTATGCACTTTATATAGGCGCACAACCTGTCGGCCATCTTCACAAGCCTGCCTTCCTCGGAATCCTCGTCGTAGAAAAGGATAGGCCTGTACAGGACGGCCAGGTCCTCCGGGAGCATGGAAAGAAGCTTTTCCCTGGATACCAGCTCCAGGTCGCGGTATGCCTGGCTGATCTCCGGGTTGTAGTACTTGATGGGAGTGGGAAGGTCCCCTGTTATGGTTTCATTGCAGTCGTGGTATATGGCGAGCAGTGCAACCCTTTCCGGGTTTACTGTTCCCCCGTAATACCTGTTCTTTATAAGCGCAAGGGCATGGGCGATAATCGCCGCCTGAAGGCTGTGCTCCTGAATGTTCTCCTGGCTCACATTGCGCATAAGACTCCAGCGATAGATGTGCTTCATACGCGACAGAAAAGCATAGAAGCTGTACTGCCGTTTGCCCTTGCCGTGTTCCATGATAAAATCCCCTCACATGCGTTTTATATCGGCCCCAAGCCTCTGCAATTTATTCTCTATGAATTCGTAACCCCTGTCAATATGATGGATGTCCTGCACCTCGGTGGTTCCCCGGGCAGCCAGTCCTGCCAGGATCAACGCAGCCCCGGCCCTCAGGTCGGTAGCCCGGACCCGGGCGCCCTGGAGGTTCTCGGATCCTTCTATAACAGCGGTCCGGCCATCCAGGCGGATCTGGGCCCCCATCCTCCTCAGTTCATTCACATGCATGAACCTGTTTTCAAAAATAGTCTCGACAATTACGCTGGTTCCCTGGGCCCGTGCCATCAGGGCCAGGAACTGTGCCTGCATATCGGTGGGAAAGCCCGGGAACGGATGGGTCTTGATGTTCAGAGGAAAAGGCCTTGGCACACCCTTTATCCTGATCTCGGAAAGCGATTCCGAGATCTCCATGCCGGCTTCCAGGAGCTTTGCGGTCACGGGCTTGAGATGTTCGGGGACAACATTTCGGAGCGTAATGTCCCCGCCGGTTATGGCAGCGGCTGTCATCAGGGTTCCTGCTTCAATCCTGTCGGGCATGATGGCATGCTCGGCGCCATGGACGCGGTCAACCCCCTCAATGGTGATGGTGTCGGTTCCCGCACCGATGATCCTGGCCCCCATCTTGTTGAGAAAATTGGCCAGGTCGACTATCTCGGGCTCCGACGCCGCATTCTCAATGGAGGTACAGCCTTCGGCCAGAACGGCCCCGATGAGCAGGTTTTCCGTGGCCCCGACACTGGGAAAGTCCAGGTATACCCTTGATCCCTTTAGCCTGCCGGTCCTCGCTGTGGCTTCTATATAGCCGTTACCGTATTCGATCTGTGCGTCCATAGCCTCAAAGCCCTTCAAATGCAGGTCTACCGGCCTGGTGCCTATGGGACAGCCTCCGGGCAGCGCCACCTTTGCCTTCCCGGCCCGTGCAAGCAGGGGCCCCAGCACCAGAAAGGAAGCCCGCATTTTGCTCACCAGTTCATAAGGCGCGGTATGGCCGGTGATCTCCGGTGTGCTGATGTACAGCTCCCTTTTCCGGATGTTGGCTTCTACCCTGGAACCCAGGCTGGAGATCAGATCGCACATGACAAAAACATCATCAAGCCCGGGGATATCCTTGATGATGCATTCGTCCGCCGTAAGCAGGCAGGCTGAAATGATCGGAAGTATTGCGTTTTTTGAACTGCTGATCTGAACTGTCCCGGAAAGAGGTTTGCCGCCATTGATCAAAAATGCTCCCATATCGCTACCTTCCATTCTGAAAGCCGGCTCTATTCAAGCCGGCTTTCCAATATGTACACGCCGGGTGTTCAATTGATCAGCCTAATTTTATTATCCGATCACAGGGTCAATTCATACGTGGTAAAAGCATGTCGGACTGCCATTACAAATCGCCGCAGATTATCAAAAGCCTTTTGAGCATAACGACCAATTCGCCATACGTTATGTTTTGGTCAGGATTGAGATAACCGGTCTGGTTTTCCTGCACCACGCCATTTTCAATGGCAAATCTTACCGCATTGAGATAGCCGGATGATACCCTGTTCAGATCCCGGTAATACGACCAGGCAGATGGGTTATCCGGATTGGCAGGCAGCTTCGTCCTGAACCTGTAATAGGAAATCAGGAGACTTATCGCCTGGTCCTTCCGGGCATAGCCGTCGGAGATATCAGTGGCGCTTTGGATAATCCCGCTCCTGGCAGCCATTGTCAGGAAGTTGTTGTTGTCATAGGAGGCGCCCGCCAGGTCCAGGAGAAGCTTTACCAGGTCTTTCTGCTTCACCGGGTCCGAATGGCGGAAAGGCTTGTTCTCAATTGACGGAAGCCTGTGGACAGCCTGGATCGCTTTCAGGCTTTCTTCCACATCCCGGGGAACAGTACCCGCCTGGGCCACACCGCGGGTAGCGGCGGCCATGACGCCGGGTCTTGTCATTTCGCCGGAGACCTTGCCATTGGCATAGTCGGCAACCGTATTCTGCGCAATCCATGACCTGCTCCTTAAGTCATAGAGATATGTCCCGATCTCACCTGCCCTGTAGCTGGCCAGGTTTGCAACCGGGAAGCCGACAAGGATTGGCCGCACGAGGCTGGCAAAAGAACGTCCTGTGGCTGCTGGCCCTATCATGAATTCGGTGATCGGGGCTACAAGGTTCAGGTTGGATGGAGCCGTGTACCCTGTCGCAGGCGACACCACCTCGAGCCTCAGGGTGAAATTGCTGTCCATGGCCTTCATCCTGAAGTATTCGTCGGTCTGCAGTGTTTGGGGAAGGATAACCAAATCGTTGGACGGAAGCTGGATATAAAGTTCCTTCCTGAGTTCCGATAGCGTATCGATCAAAACTGCTCCCAGCTCAAGCCTTATGGTCTGTACCTTTGCCGGCGGCCTTGAAAGATCGATCTTAACGGTGTAGCCGTGCATGGCCCGTACCTGTTCAGCCATCCTGTGGGCATTGATCCCTGTGGAACTTGCCGTCCACACCCCGCCGACAACCTTTGGCGATATCACCAGGACATCACCTGTCGGTACGTCCTCAAGGTCGTAACTCGAGTCATAATCATCCCTGCTCTTGCTGGTAATAACCATTATGGTCCTTGTGGGTTCGGATATAAGCGTGGTCTCATTGTCGCGGGCATAGAGCCTTGCATAATAGCGCCTGTTGGAGATAAGCGATGCAACCCTATATGTATCAGCCGTCACCTCAAAGCGCCGCGCCCCGGTAAAGCTGCTGTTGTCGGCGAATTCAAGGATGTAGGTATACCCCGGCCGGGATACCCATACATAGGCGATGCTGTTCTGGGTAACACCGTCAGGCGCTGTGCTGACCCCGAACCCGGTGGGCGGCGGAGGCGGGCTGTAGGCTTCTGTCCTGATAATTACGGGATTTGAGAATACTGATTCTTTGCCCGTTGCAGGATTTATGGTCTTAATCCATATACAGTACAGGGTATCGGGCTGAAGGCCGGTAAGCCTGTAATATGAAGTTTCGGCCAGTTCAGCGGCGGTCACGGTTACCGAGATTTTGGCAGATTCCAGGTTTTCCTCGGTGCCGCAGCGTATTTCGTAGTCCATGCCCGGAATAACATCCCAGAACAGATCGACAAAGTTTGTCCCGACTATCCAGCTCACGTAATCAGGAGCGGTCGGGGTTACGGGATTGACGACCTCCGGCGAGCTTGTGTTGATAATGATGGGATCGGAAGGATATGAAGATATCCCGTCATTGTTTTCAACAGTTACCCATACGATATATGCCGTATTCTCCAGGAGCCCCGTTATATCAAACCTGATCGTCTGGTCCGCGTTCTCAGGTATGTCCGGAATGACGGTTCCCGGCAGGGTCGTGGCAAAACTTCCGAGTTCCCCGCTCAGGTCCCGGTAGCTTATATTTGGGTGGCCGAGGATCTCCACGGCGTACTGGTATCTTATCAGGTGGGGGATTACTCTCCAGCCTGGCTCATAATTGATGATTTTCTTCTCCAGTTGCTGGAATTCCTCGTCGGTTCCTTCAAACAACGATATGTCAAACCAGCGGTTATCCTTGAAATAGGCCTCCCAGCGCTTTTTAAGGATAAGCGTGGCGCTGTTTTCGGTGATGCTGTCCTTATCCACCCCGAAAGGCGGGGCTGAAGGAGCCTCGGGAATCCTGTCGGTACCGGCGTCAGGCTTTGTAATGATGACCTTGACCGAATCCTTTGAAACAAAGGCCTTGGGGGTGGTAACCACCAGTCCTCCTCTTCTTTCTTCCACCAGGTAATACTTCTTGGCCCGGATCACAAAATAATAGATGGAGCGGGATTGAAGGCCGGTCAGATCGTACCTGTACCCCAGGATCGAACGCCCGGGAGTCGGGTTTTTCGACTTTATTTCGTTAGCCCTGCCCATGCTGATATCCGAGGCTATCTTGAACTCGTCGGGGGGCGACTCCACATAACGGATGTCATCCACGAGATAAATATCGTAGACAATGTCCCTGTCGATGAATTCATCCCCTACCCCTTCGCCGTTGTAGGGCACCTTCCACATGACCGTAGCGCCGTGGGATGTCAGCAGTTCATCATAATACAGTTCTGCCTCGGGGAAACTGTCCACAATCTCAGGAGCCTCGGGAATACGGGGGATTATTTCCTTAAGTTCCACCCTGGTGCCCGAATCGAAATAGATATCGCCCTGGCTGATGTCCGCGGAGCGTGCATAGGCTACAACACTGAATTTGTAAGGGGTTGTGTCGCCCTTTGGTATGATTACCCGGTAACTGGTCATGTTGGGCAGGATATACTGGGCAGGGTTATCGTCGTTATCGTGGCTGTAGCGGTACAGGATATAGTCGATCCTGGCAACCTTGAATTCATCTTCGTCCAGGACGATGGGGTCCCACGAGAGATCCCATATGGCGTCACCCTCAGGGGTATATCCGACCCTGCTTACCCTGAGCAGGATACTGGTGTTCACGCGGATTACGGGTATCCTGTCAGATGATACCGCTGTAACATCACTGTCCGGAATGGGTATTACCTTGATGGAATACCTTCTTCCGGGACGGGCCCCCGTATAGGTGAATTCCAGTTTCCGCTCGGTGGTGTTTATGGTTACCGGGGGAGAACCAGGCTCACCGATCCTGGACCCTATGATGCGTTCAGTATGGGAAATGCTTCCGATGGCATCCCCACTGATATCGGAAATCAGTATTTCATAATCAATACGCCCGTCGGCATCCCATACATCATCCCAAATAATCCTGATATTATTGGTGCCCGGCACCAGTTTTGCCTCAACCCGGACCCCGGTGAGGAATTTTATGAGGTTCGATCTTAGCGATAAAATGCGGCCGCTCCTATCCGGAACCATACAGGACGCAGTAAGGTGGGATTCATAGATATGGCCCGGTTTCAGCGTATTTGTGCTGGTTTCCGCATCATACCTGTCATTCACGGTCAGGTTCCTCTGGCTTCCGGGCATTGGGATCTGCAATGCGTTTGCGATGCGTCTCCCGGTTCCATATTCAATCTCATTGAAGGTGGCTGTTATCAGTTCTTCATACGCTCCCGCGGGAAAGCCGTCATGCTGCCATGAAAGGGTTGCAAACCATTCCTCGTTTTCGTCGTAGCCAATGGCATCCACCTTGTAGTTCCTGGGTGTATTGGCGAGTTCAGTCTGACCAAATGCCACGTTCCCGGCATATACGCCCAGCAGCATAACCAGGACCATTAACCGTGAAATATTCTTAATCAGCACAGACCGTTTTCTCATACGCTTTCAGCTCCATTCAATGCTCCGCCGGGCAGACGCGGAACGCCGACTATATCTCACCGACCTCTTCAAGCACCTTTGATACCATGTCAAGCACCTGCCCTATGGTGCTTCTGCCTGTCGCGTCAAACCGGCTATTGTCCAGGGACGCAATGCCAAGATCTATTCCGAGAACCACGTAGTGGTACAATCTTTTGTTTATCTGACCCGCATTGGATATAACTATGGTTTTGGAAGGCTGCAGCATGGACGCGGGAATTCCTGTCTTTTCGCAGTAGAGCAGGACCGCAAGGGATACCGAGCCCTGGTTTTCCATATAACCTGTCAGTTCTTTTACACTTATAATCTCTCCAATGCCAAGGACCATTACTTTCTGGTTCGGGGTAAGCCCCGTAAGTTCATTCTCACGCCCGGTCAGTACCGCATACAGCATTACCGCCTGCTGTCCCGTAATGGGATTGCCCGGATAGATGGTAGTATTGCCGAATACCTTCGTAAGGTCGTATTTTCTTCCCAAAACATCAATTACGCCTTCGTAGGAGCTTCCCGGGCTTACAGAAACGCTGGGTCTGGCCAACACGGCATACTCTCCGGGAGCGTCGGCCCGGAACAGGACGTACTGCAGGACATAGCCCTTGGCGCCCCTGACCTCGCCCCAGCCTTTTGACGCGTGATAATTAACATACGGAACGATAATCCCTGTCGACGGTGTATATTCAACCTTTATCCCGATCTTTCCCGGAAAAGCATTTATGGGTTTGTTGACAATAATGCCGGTAGGAATCCCGCTGCCTCCGTCCAGGATATCTTTCAGGTACCAGGACAATTCTGTTTCTATGCTCCTGATTACCGAACCGATCATATCCAACAGTTCGGTATGTGAACGGTAGCTGTACAGTTCCAATTGTTGCAGCACTTTGGTCATTTCCCTGTCAAATATCCCGTATTTGAAAGGACCCGACGCGTTCGGATTCTTCAGAATATCATGGATCATGGCAGCGATTTCGGCATAGGTATACCTGGAACCCACCGCGTATATGCTTACATCGTAAATCCGGGAAACCAGTTTCGCCTTGTCGGGAAGAGCCTGGGCGGATTTGGACAGCCTCTGTACGCGAACGCAAAGCATGGCCTCTTTCGCCCCGCTGCCCAGCGCCTGGCGTTTCAGGTCGTCCAAGTCCACGCTTCCCCTGCTTAAGGTCAGTTCGGTGCCGGAAAGTTTCAGGTTCAACCGCGAATCATTGCTCTCGATGGTTTCCAGCACCTTCTGGGGTATCAGTATTTCAAAGCTTTCCGCATTGGCAAGCTCGCCTGAAAAATCTACGGTTATGGTCATGCCTGGCGAAGCCTGCAGCAGGGACGATACCATATCACCCTTTATCAGTGCCCGCAGCTTTACCTGGCTTCTCGAATCCACCAGCCAGTACATCTTTTGCATAAGCTGGTCGGCGCGCATGTTGTATATATCCTGCAGATCGTCCTTCTTCCTGTCCCTGTCATAATCATCCTGGCTGAAGTCGGTGCGAATGCTGACAGGGCCAACCCTCAGCGATTCTCCTTCCCGGTCTCCAATGTTCTCCGCCCACAGCCTTATATAATACAGGGTGTTAGTGTCCAGTGGCCTGAGGATTTCATAGCCTCTTTCATCCATAACTGGTCTCCTGGAGATGCGGGCGTAATAGACATATTTATTTACGGCGTTATCCTTTACAAACGCGTTGGTCTTTTCCCTGTACAGTTCAATTTTCCAGCCCTCGGGCGTATCATACCAGAAGTGCACCAATCCGGACAGTTCCCTGTAGGCAGTTTCCTTCTCGCTTCGGAGTTCCAGGTGATACCTGTAAAGGTCCTCGCCCACCCAGCGTACCTCAATCTCGCGGAAGGTGTCCCTGGTTTTGGCCGGGATCGGCTCACCCGGTTCGTTGGTCCAATAACCTCCATTCTTGTTGAATACATACCATACTTTGCCGGTCCTGTTGTACAGCCTGAAATCGTACTGGGTGTCGGACTCAAGGTTGTATACCCTGAAATAATAGGTTGTCCCGCTCTTCACAACCGTGTACTGTGTGCGCAAAAGCTTCTTGTAAGCCGAATCAGGCTGTCCGTGCTTTTTCATGTAAACTTCCATGGAATCGGCATCTGCTGTTTGGAGTCCGAATGAAACATTAAAGCCCACTTCCAGGTCCCTTACCGCTTCAAAGTATTCCGGCGCCTTTACCAGCCTTGTGGTGACAGGAAGCGTCACCCAGTCGCTCGGCTCACCTTGCCCGTCCTTCCGCACAGCCCGCAGGCTGAAGTAGTAAACCCTGTTGGGCTTCAGGAATCCTTGCCCTATGGGCATTATGATCTGGTTATTTTCATCGATGCTGAAGCCGTAACCCTGGAGTATGCCGCCGGGATCGTCCGGATCGATGATTATCACATTCGTGTCAGGGTCTGCGATATTATTATATATGTCGATTAACAGCCTGTTGTATTCATTATTGACAAAGTCCCCGGTATTACCGTTGGTGGTGCATATAAGTTCATATACCACATCATCTTCCACACGCCTCCATGTCAGGTCCACCCTGGCATCGGTCACCCGCTCTTCCCCGTTTTCGTCCTTCGCTATTGCGAAATCGACAGGTGCGACGGGATTTCTGCCGGAATCATCAACGTCTTCGGGTTCGATTTTGGGCGTGGTAAAAGACTTGATGGGAGAGAAATCGGACCACTCTATAGGATCGGCTCCGGGAGCAGGATCATCATACAGGTTAGCCTTTACCTTGATGTAATAGACCGTATTCGGTCTTATAGTGAAGGCATCTGAGGTCGTTATTGTAATATTCACCGGCGCCGTATCAACATAGTAGTTGACATGATCCTTCTTTACCGTTTCTGTTTCATTTGCCGCGAAGGAAGGGGACCTGCTGATCAGGAACTCGTATTCCAGCCTGAGGCCGGTCAGCTTATCGGTATAACGCTGCCAGTCCGTTCTCCCAAACAGGTGGTCAAGTTCAACCTGGATTCCTCTTATCTCAAGCTTCCCGCCAACTTCCTCGGTTATATCGGATACTCTCTCTATTACAGGCACGGGAACCGCTTTCCTGACATGGGGAAATGTCGTAAAGCTCACAATGGGTGAAAGGTAGGACAGCCTGATCCTCAGGGCATCCGAGACCCCGTCTGCCCATATGTCCTGGTTTATTGACACATTGTCATTATAGCGGGATGTAAAGACCTGCATATAGTAAATGGTATTCGGGACCAGGAAAGCCGGGTAATCCCCCTTGATGCCGTCCTCGTTGATGTCTGCGTCATTTTCGAAGGGAATGCCGGAATTTGCAGTGTAGTCCCAGAACAGTTTATCGCCGGGGATTGGCTGTAAACCTTCCGTGGACGGGTCCATATCCACCACAAGCCGGTCCGGGTTCCTGGGATCCCAGGTCAGTTGCTTCTTACCTATAACCAGTATCCTTTTCTGCTTTACGGGCATATAGATCTCCAGGTTCTTCTGGCCAACTGTCCTTGTCTCTCCATCCTCAACGCCTGCATCAGGACGGTAGGTGCTGACTAAAATATGGTATGTGTACTCTATATCGTCTCCGTGGCTTCCATAACTTCCGTTTTTAAAAGCCTCCCACTGCCCGTTGCTGCGAAGCTGTTTCCAGGCCTGTGGCGCCTCAAATGACATACTCAGGTCGCTTACCAGGATCTTGTCCGTCTCCTGGGCGCCGCCGGTGTCAGTAATTGTAATATCCTTTTCACCCGATTCAACAGCCGATGCCTCAATGCTCTTTGGAAGGGGCGGCGTCTCCACTACAATCTCGTCAAGGAAATTGGACCTGAGGCTCAATGAGGCTCCCAATGGGCGGTTGGAGTCCTTGTTGGGGTAAAAGACCACCGCGATATAGTCGCCCGTCCTGAAAGGTATTATCTCCCTTACCTTCCCGGCATAGGGATCGATCCATTTTATCTTTGGCCACAGGCTTATATCATGATAGATCTTGTTGGGGTCCGTTTCGTACTGTACCTGGTAGAAAAGTTCGGGATAATTTCCGTATTTTATCTCGTTGAACTCCACCATTATCATTGTTTCATCAACTTTTTTCATGCTGAATTCTATGGGGGTATAGATGGAGCTCGACCTGTCAAACTGGATGCCCAGCCTGCTGATATCCCCGTTGCTGACCTGGAAATCGCTGCCTGTCTTCAGAATTGAAGGGGTAAGCATTTCATCCGGATCGGCAGTCCTTTTGAACGCCATCCTTATCCTGACATTCTCATATTCCGTACCCGCATGGATGTTGTTGTCCTTGTCCAGTATGACCCATAACTGGTTTGTACCCGCGTCATATTGCCAGTCTTCAGGAGCGGCGCCCGGCACGTCCCAACTTATATTGCTGCTGTTGCGGATAATGGCGCTGCAGGTATACCTTTCCGTCGAACCCCGGCCCACATTCATGTCGATATGGAACCGGACCTCATCTATTTGAGTATGCAGCATACTCCCAAGCGCGTTGCCATTGATAAGGCTGATTATGGAAACAACGCTGTCATGATCCTCACTGTAAATTGTGGGCATGTTCCAGGCAAGCCTTATCTTTGCATTGCGGCCGCTTACTATAGTCTGGCCCTCCACAAGCCTTTCCCTGTCAATAATGCTGTTGCTTTGCGCCATTACGCTGAAGGATTCCCCTGTGAAGGTAATGCCGGGAAGATAGTAGAAAAAAGCGTGCGCGTAAGGATTTGCATCACCGGCTTCCCTGAAGGCTTTTATACTGATGTCGTAAATATGGTCCTTCTCCAGTGCCACTGCCATCTTGACAGTACGGCTGGAGGAATCATATGTGAAGTTTTCCAGGTTTCTGAGCTGGCCATTTGGGTCATGCCATTCCATGACCACCTTCTCCGGTGATATATCGATTGGGAACGACATTTCATACAACCGCAGCGAGGTATTGTAGGTTACCGTAACATTAAGATCCAGCTGCGCGCTCGCATATGTCAGACTGACCGAAGACATGGCCGATAGAACAAGAATAAAGGCCAACAGACAGGAAATAAACCTGTGAGATACTCTTCTTTTCATATAAACTCTCCTCAGTGCATCCTTGTACATGCCGGTAAAAAGGCATAAACCGCCCTTCTATTATTTTATCGGAATAACAGGCCGGGCTTATTAAGCATAAATACCTGCACTGAAGCCCAAAATGAAGAGTTTCGCAGTGCTTTTCCGGTGTAAGCAAGTCCTACCTGCCGGGCACATGTTATGCTATAATGGATTTACTGCTTGATCAAGGGGTGCGCTATGCAGTTCGAAACGGTTAATGACATCCTGTTTTCGGATACATTGTTGCCTGATATCTTTATCAGCGATATCATGCCCAATCTCCCGTCCGATGCCGTAAAGGTTTACCTTTACTGCGTTTTCCTGAGCAAATACAGAAAGGAAGCGCGACCGGAGGACCTGGCCGCCAAGCTGGGGATGTCCGTGGAGTCAATCAACACCGCCTTTACCATGCTGGAGAAGGAAGGCCTCATAGTCAGAACCCCCGATATGATCTCGGTCCTTGACCTCAAGGAACGCGAGGTCAGCAGGCTTTACCGCAAAAAGACCTCATCCGACGCCTTCGAGGCCGTCTCCCGCACATCCATGAATATCAGGCGGAGCCAGTGCGTGGATTCCATAAACAAGATGTTCTTCCAGGGGCTTATGGCGCCAAGCTGGTATACCTCCATCGACCACTGGTTTGAAACCTTCAGATTTGACGAGGATGTCATGGTTGCACTTTTCAAATACTGCTACGACCGCAACGCCCTCAACGCCAAATACATAGAGAAGGTGGGCGCCACCTGGTCGTCCCGCGGCATCACAAGCCATTGGGAACTGGAAAAATACATGGAGCTGATTGAGAAGGTCAGCGAACTGGGAAGGCAGATCGCAACGAGACTCAGGCTGAACAGGAAACTGACCTCCTACGAGGAGCGCTACCTGGAAACATGGGTGAACGAATACGGCTTTGGCATGGATATCATTGACCTGGCACTGGAAAAGACCACGGGAAAGACCAACCCCAATTTCAGATATATCCACGGTGTGCTCAAGGGATGGTACAGTGACGGGCTGAGGACTAAGGAGCAGATTCTGGCCGCGGCCCAGACAGCAGCGGCAAAGGACAGGAAAATGCCCGGAGAGGCCGTACCCCGCAGGAGCGATTTCATGCAGCGTTCCTATGACGACTCATTCTTCAGCAAACTTGACAACGTGTCAGTGAAAGGAAAGGACAAAGGCAATGGTCCGGATTAACAGGGAGATCAAATCTATCCTTGAATCAAGGCGTGACAAGGCGATGGCGGACCTGGACCAACGAAAGGCTGAGGTCCTGGCCAGGATCCCGGAACTTGCTGCCCTGGAGCAGGAGATAACGCTGGAGGGTATCCGCCATGCCCGGACGCTGACCAGTAATGATTCCGTCATGGCCGACACTGAAGCCTTTGCCGGACGAATAACCGCTTTGGAGCAGGAGAAGGAAAACCTGCTGGTCCGTAACGGCTACCCGGCCGATTTCCTGGAACCTCGCTTCACCTGCCCGGTTTGCGGGGATATCGGCCTGGTCACCGATAAGGATTCCCTCGAAACAAGACCCTGCGCCTGCTATAGGCAGCTTTACCTTGAGAAGCTCTACCAGGTTTCAAATATTCTCGACGACGGCAATACGGGTTTCCGGCATTTCGATGAAACCCTTTACTCGGACAAGCCCGATCCGAAGCGCTACGGCTCCGATATTTCGCCGAGGGAGCAGATCCTGGCCGTCAGGGACCGGTGCCTGTCCTTCATTGAGAACTTCTCGGAACCAACCCCGGCCAACCTGTATTTCTATGGCGCCGTGGGCACAGGGAAGACCTTCATGGCCAAAGCCACAGGCCTTGAACTGATTAACAGGGGGTATACAGTCCTCTACCTTTCGGCTCCCACCCTGTTCGAAGTGATACGGAAGGCGCGCTTTTCATCTGACGATGACGAACTGGACGCCACATACCGCGACCTTGTTGAGACCCAGCTTTTGATCCTGGACGACCTGGGTACCGAACCTGCCAGCGATGCCCGGTACGCTGAGCTTCTTACCCTCCTGGAGGCGCGAAAAACCAGGGCCAGCCGCTTTACGGCCCGTACCATAATATCCTCCAACCTGGACCTGAAGCAGTTGTACCAGGCTTATAACGAGCGTATCGCATCCAGGATCCTGGGAGAGTTCGAACCTATAAAATTCTTCGGCGAGGATATTCGCATACTGAAAAAATACGGATGAAAACCGGGGCGGCAGATAAATTTTCTCCCGCCTCCGGCAGAGAAGTTTGCCATGGTATTGCAAAGCCCGTCCTGCGACGGGCTTTTATGCTGTCCTTTTCAGGCTACATGGTGAGTATCCCTTCTTCGGAGTTGATTATCAGCAGGATATCCTCCTCTTCCCCGGTTATGGCGTTTATATAAACCAGGAAGTCCTGATCGTCAACCTTCCCCTTGAATTCATAACAGAACAGTTCCTTGCCGTAGTTTGTAGGGATAATGGCAAGCCCTGAGGACAGGATGTTCTCTTTCCTCGCGACCCTCTGCAGGGCCTCGGCCTCTGTAATGGCAGGTTTGGGTATATCCCTTTCCCTGTGGCTCATGAGATATCCCTTGCTCTCAAATCCCACTATCTCGCCGTTATCAAGGGCTACCTTCACCTTGACAAGGTCGGGATACACCGTCACACCGTCCTGCACATAGGCGTAGTTGATGGTGGCTATACCCTGCTGTTCGGTATAATAGGTATCCTTCATGCTCTTGAAGCCGCTCTTGTCAAGGAACTGCTTACCGATTTCCTTGGCCTTGTCTATATCCAGTTCCACATCACCCACATCGCGGTTGTACAGGAACCAGACCACCTTGCCGCCCACCACCGAAACATCAGCCTCGGCTACGCTCGCTTCCTTCTTGCCTTTTAGCTCGAACCTGAAATTATAGGTGTCGATGACGCCGTTCTTGTTGTCGGAGACTTTCTGTATGTTCCGTATATTCTCCTTCCCAAACAGGTTGCCCAGTTTTTCTATGGCCTGGTCCTCCGAAATGTTTTCACCCGAGAGGCCAAGGGCCTTCTGGTTGGTCATATGCTCCGAGAACGGGCCGTCATATATCAGGGTCGGCATATTTTCAAAGGTTCCGTCAATATTGGATATGCTTTGGGGCACCTGCACATCGGTCTTTGAGAAAAGTTTTGCACCTTCCCCGGCCAGGTTCTCCCATTTCATGGTTCCCGCCGAAAGCTCTCCCTGGAACTTATCCAGGCTTTCATTCAGTGAAACAGCGAACTGGTGCAGGTTTTTAATAGTGTCCATTTGTTCCTTGCTCATGACCTGCCCCTTCACGTTCTGTCCGTTAAGGGTCTTGGCATAGTCCCCTACCTGGCTGATGAATTTCTGGGTGTTGACCAGGGCGCCCTGCTGCACCGGAAGCTGGCCAAGGTTCGTGGAAACCAGTTCGGCTCTGTGCCAGATTTCCTTGAGGATGTCTGCAGCCTTCTGGGGAGAAGATGTAAGCATGGCCTTGGTAAGCAGTACCTCAATGTCCTGGACATACCCTGCCATTTCGTAAAAAGCCCGGTTATACTGGGCATCCAGTTGGCGGCGGAGCAAAACAGCCCTGTGGTACTGCCAGGCCCCGAAAAGGGTAGTCAGGGCAAGTATGGCTATTACCACATTCTTTGCCTTGTTCCTGGCATGATAGCCGGGCTTCTCGGTTACCACGCCATGTTCTGAATTATGCCTTCCGCGGTTCAACATGATATATTCCTTCTCGTCATAATCCATGGTCTGTCTCCTCTCCGTCCTTTTTTATTTGCCGAAATAATGCTTGCCTATCTTGGTCACGATCTGTCTTGACCAGATCCATTTGCTTGTTGCCGTTGCCGGATTCCAGTAATACAGGCAGCCGTATGTGGGATCCCAGCCGTTGAGCGCATCCTGGGCAGCCTTTACAACCGTGCTGTTGGGGTCAATTGGAACGTTTATCTGCCCGTCGCTAACCGCTGTAAAGGCTCCTGGTTGATAGATCACGCCGGCTATGGAATTGGGGAACCTTGAATCCTTGACACGGTTGAGTATGACGGCACCGACTGCTACCTGCCCCTCGTAGGGTTCGCCGCGCGCCTCGCCGTTGATTGCGCGGGCAATAAGCTGCACATCGCTTATCCGGCCGGCGGAGTTCTGTGCCTGGCCAGGGTACAGCACAGCGGTTACTAAAACCAAAAGAGCAAAGATGATGATGAATCTCCTGAGTTTCATATTCATTTCACCTCTTTGCTATTCTTTCATAATAAACACTGTATTATGCCGAAAACGCAAAAGATACAAGAGGGACGTATATTTCCGTTTAATGCGGAATATATCCGTCCCTATGTTTCTTATGTGTCATTATGAGTGAAGCCCGGCAATTTCAGAAAGGTCCTTTCATAATGAGGTAAGAGGTTCGCAATGACTTACGTGGAGACGTGCTGTTCAGCCTCGACTGACTCCGCAGGAGCAGATGAAGTTGTATGCGAAATGCGCGGATCGAGCGGGAAAAAACAACCGGATGTTGTTTTTAGCCGGCAGTCGCACGGATGCGACGTTGCCGGCGGCCCTGCGAGATCAAGCATGAGCATCTACAACTTCCTGCGACGAGGACTGAAGGAGAGACTGAACAGCACGGCTGTAATACACAATTAATTGAGAAACGCAGCCGAGATTGCTGCGCTCCACTTCGTTCCGCTCACAATGACGATTTGGTATGTCATTGCGAGAAGGCGCAGCCGACGAAGCAATCTCGCGCTTCGCTCACAATGACAGTGTATCCTGCAACTCTATCACGTTCAGTTCGTCACCCCAGACCTCCCGGGCAAGTTCGACCTCCCGGCGCCGGCTGGTCATGAAGAATACCTGCCTGTGGGCTGATGCTTCCTTCAGCAGCCTGAAGGCCTGTATGGTCCTATCCTCGTCATACTGCAGGAATGGTTCGTCCAGAAACAGAGGGACAGTTTCCTTCCCATTCTCAATGAGAGAAAGCGCCGCAAGGCGCATTGAGAAATAGACCTGGTCTATTGTCCCCGAGCTGAGCCTGCCCACCGGCATAATCTCCTCGCATTCGGGAACCTCAAGGAACAACTGCCCTTCCTGGTCTGACCTGATGCTCTGATACCTTCCATTGGTTATCATGGATATGAGCCTGCCCATTTCCTCGCTGAGGCGGGTTGTATAGTTCATCTGGATACGGGAGCCTACCTCCTCCAGTATCTCCCGGGCGGTCCGGATGCTCCTGCCGGCCAGTTCCAGCCTGCTCTTTTCCTCCTGGAGCCGGCTGATCTCATCCTCAACATCGGCCAGATCCTCCTGGGAGGGCGCATTCTCCAGCCGGGTTTTCAGGCTTCCGATACGGATTTCGCAGTTCTTTATCTCATCGCCAACCTCGCGGATCAGGTGCTCAGGTACTTCTTCCCGGTCTGAGGAAGTAACAGGTTCCGCACAACCGGCTGATATGGCGGAGGCAGCGGACTCCAACTGGTCGGCGGTCGTTATGTCCTTTTTGGCCAACGCCGATGCTTCCCTGAGGATCAGCCTCCTTTTCTCTTCGGCTGACTCAATCCGCTGCCGCATGTCATGGGCGCGCCTGTCGTCTTCCCTGAACCTGGCAAGGCCTGTTCTGAACGCTTCCATGGCGTCTTTCACCATATCAGGATCGTCGGACAGGGGTCCGAATCCGTCCAGGTATGATGAAAGAGCCTTAAACAGGGTATTCTTCCTATCCGACAGATAAGCACGCTTCTTCTCGGCCTCGGCAACCTTCCGGCCGCACGCCTCGAAGTCAGAAAGAACGACCCTGATCTCCTCCTTTTGCGAAAGATAGTCACTGAGCCCCGAGTAGCCTTCATCGCGCAGCAATGCAAGCTGCATGTCAGCCTGGCTTATGGGAATGGGTTCCCTTTTCATGCCCCGCAGAAGGACAGTAATAACTCCTGCCATGGCCGATAAGACTGCGGCGGCCAGCATGGGAATTCCGATATCATGGCCGAGGAGCGCCGGCACAACCAGCACGAGGACCGCCGCCATAAAGAACAGTATGGGGACAAACAACGGGATGGCGGACCCGGGCTTTCCGCCCGTATCTTTGGCGGCTGCGGCCTCCCGCTCCTGTTCCTTCAGGAGCCTTTCCATCCTGTCCACCTTTTCCCTTGCCGGTTTAAGTTCCTGGAGCCTTAAATCCAGTTCAGCCTTTTCCTTTTCCAGGGCCTTAATGTTCTCCTCGCATTCCTCCAGTTGCCTGCGGATCTCCTGGTACTCATACCATGACCTGTTGAGGGCTTCCACTGCCCCGTCGGTGATCTCGCTGTAAACTCCCGATTCTTTCAGCTTCTCTTCCAGTTCGGCCAACGCGGCCTTCATCTCCTTTAGGGACCTGTCCAGTTCATGGCATTCTTTGGACAGGGTGTTGAGGCGGCCTGCCAGCTGGGCGTTGTATCGCAACTTCAGCTTATCCTGCTTCTGCCTCAGCTCCCTGAGCCTCTCTTCCTCCTCCTTCAGCTTTGACCATGCTTCAAGGTAGCGTTCATGCTGTTCCAGCATCCCGGCTTTCAAATCCTCCAGTTCGGCAAGGCGTGCATTCACCCTGTCCAGCGGCCTTATTGAGGACCTTCCTGTGCCCACCTTTTCCAGCAGGGCATTGTCCAGGGCTTCCAGCGCCCTGCTCAGGGACAGGTCCTCGCTGCCGGATGTGGACAGGTTAGCCAGCTTCTCCATTACCATGCGTGCCCCTTCAGGGTCCATGGCCGTTTGCATCTGCTGAATCCGGGCGCTCCTTGAGAATACCGGTTCAGTCAGTCCCAGGTGTTCCTCCGCAAAGCGGGGGCCGGTTTCCCTGCTTGTCGGAAAATTGGAAGTTATATCTCTTAACATGCCGTCATGCACATGGGTCAGGCCTTTTTCAAAATTCCGGTCCACCCTGTATACCGAGCCGTCATCCAGCACATACTCGATTACACCGGCAAACTGGCTCGCGTTCCAGGGATTATACAGCTTTCCGGATCCCGAAGCCTTCCGCGTGCGCTTCGGCAAACCGTAAAGCATGGCTGCCACAAAATCTGCCAGCGTTGACTTCCCGGCTTCATTGGGACCCACGACCAGGTTGAAGCCATCGGAAGGTTGAATGCGTTTACCGCTGAATTTACCAAAGCCCTTTATGTCAAGCAACCTTATCCTCATCTCAGCAGCCCTCCCCTGTCCGGGGCCTCTTGAACAGACCGCCGTCAAATCGCGCGTCTATGCGCCCTTTTTCAAGTGCCTCAATTCCAAGGTCCAGGGCGGCGCTGAGGATCATCGCCTGCTCCTCATCGCCGCTCTCCTCGCATTCCTTCAGGCGCTGGAGCATCTCCCGGGTGAAAGCGCCCTTTAGGTTCTCCTCCCTGGAGATGGCCTCGTAATCATAGCATTCACGCGTTTCGTCAAGGATCTGGAGCCACGGGAAATCATCCAGCCATTGCTTTTTCAGGGCCTCGCAATCCACAGTAAGCGGTGTGCGGCCGGTAAGCACCACCCTGGGAAGATCCCGGCCGGGATCGAGGCTTCCAAGCAGCTCCCCGAGCCTGGTACCCGCTTCCTCCTGGCTTGCCGCGGCTTCCATGTCAAGGCTGAGCCATACATACCTTTTTTGGGCCAGGTTGACCTCCCGGATTTCCAGAGTCTTCCGGACAGGCCCGTCCTTCCTCAGGGTCACCAGGAATACCCCGTGGTCTCCGGTTTCATCAAATCCCAGGGGCTCGGGACTTCCCGGGTTCGCAGCGTTCTTAAGCAGAAAATCGGTTTTGCGGTTATGGAAATGCCCCAGGGCATAATAGTCATAGCCCAGCCCTGCCAGGTCTTCGGATGTAACCGGGTTGAAGGGGCTTTTGCTGAAGTTCATATCCAGTGTGCCGTGGAGCATGAAGATATTGAAGCAGTTTGCGACAGGCCTGGATACCGCGGAAAGATCCGGCGCATCCTGCCTGAATGCAGAGAAGCCCACGCCATGGATAAAGGTGTCCAGGCTGTCAAACCTGACCGAAGGCTTGTCCGGGTTAAGGATGACCACATTATCAGGCCAGTTCCAGGTTTTGTACCATGAGTTGGCCGCATAGGGGTCGTGGTTGCCGGGCAGGACAACAACCGGAACTGTCAGGCGTTCAAATAGGCCGGCTATCCTTTGGATGGTGGCCCTTGATGCGTAATCATGCTCATAAAGGTCGCCGCAGACAAGGATAAAGTCCACCCGTTCCTCCTCCGCCAGCCTGATGATGGATTCGAAGGTTGTCCACAAATCGTTCCGGCGCATCTCGGAATAGTCCTTAAGACCGCGCCCGCCGAAGGGCGCGTCCAAATGAATATCCGCGCAATGCAGGAACCTGATCCTGTCAGTGGCCATGGGCATCATCCTTTCTCCGTCTGGATCACAGCGTATGCCGCCGCGTATTCCCTGCTGTGGGTAAGACTTACATCCATGGATACCCCGTGTAGCATGCGGAAACGCTTCTCGGCTTCCCCGTGCAGTATTACATGTGGCTTTCCATTAGCATCGTTTATCACTTCTATATCCTGGAATGAGATACCCTGGGATATGCCTGTGCCAAGCGCCTTGGACACAGCTTCCTTGGCGGAGAACCGGACCGCGTAGCTGCCGACCCTGGCCGTGCCCTTCGACTCGCAATACTCGATCTCGCGGGGCGTATAGACACGGCGGATAAAGGCATCGCCGTTTTTCCCGATGGCCCGCTTTATGCGATCAATCTCCACAATGTCGATACCAGCAAGAACCCCCATTGGACACCTCCAGGGCCTCTGCCTGAATTAACAGGCGATTAGCAAAAGAGTACAGGTCAGCCAAACCTGTACTCCAAAAGACTTAAGATGTGCGATGTTTTGATGTTTGGCATCCCGTGCAGGAATCGAACCCGCATTAATGGATCCGGAATCCATTGTCTTATCCATTAGACCAACGGGACATGTACGGCCATCCACCGCATGGTCTATTATACGCCAGGACAGGCATTATTTCAATAGCTCCGTGCCCATTCCCCAGAAAGGACGGCAAGTTTCAGCGCAGGATTGAAAAAGGCGATTTCCCCTGCAGAAATTCGTAAGCCAGGCCTTCCAGAAAGGTGATGGCGGTTCCGCTTATCTGCATCCAGAAATAGGCGGCCAGTACGGCGATCATCTTTCCGAAGGTCTGGATGCGCGTCCTGACGCTGATGGTGCGATATAAGATGCCCAACTGGAAGAAGGGGAGAATGGGCAGCACCGTGGCAAGGACGGCATAGAGCACCCTGACCTGGCTGGTTGAAACAGGCCCCACCTGCGCCCAGTCCACCCCTGAATAAATGACAAGGGCATATGGTATGACAAACAGGATATGGGACAGGGCGTAGGATTTCATAAGGATCACCGAAATCCTTTTGTGGACGAACTTGTCGCTTCGCCTTCCTATCATCTGCAGAAAATCGCCCACAGGCCACATGGTAAAAATTACATCTATCGCTCCAACCAGGAATGACAGGGCCATAAAGAGGAAAAAGCGCAGGATCATACGTCCGGGATTACCTGCAAATATCGATTGCTCGAAAAGGTTTTCATAGAACAGCAGATCTAAGCAACCGACAAACATAAAGGCAAGCAATAACCCGGGTAATCTTATGGATATCTTTCTGTGGAGCCACACCGGCAGCAGGAAAAAATCCAACGGGCTGGCCGGAATCTGGGTAACCTTCTCCATGGAACCAGTATCTCTCTTTTTATTATTATTGTCAAAATCTGCATGGCAGGGCATGCAGATTATCGCATCCCATTTTAGCATATGAGGGAGGAATTATTCAATAACCAGTGCCTTCCATTCTTCATAATGCTTGATTTGCTTCAGGTTCCTCTCGAAAACGGGCCAAACGCTTTCATTCGCGAAATTGGCCGCCCAAACGCAGGCTCCCGCCAGGTTGTACTTATGAACCAGCGAGGTCTTGGCATTGACCGCGTCCGCATCCTCAATCCACATCCTGATGGTTTTCCCGTCCTTCTCGTATGTGGCATGGTACTGGCCGGTATGCGGGTTCCATACAACCGTTGCGTCGTTCTCCTCAACCCTTTTCCATGCGCCGTCTATGGTAAGCGCGGCGACATATGAGGTCTTGATCTTGCCGTCAACCTCTTCCTCCTGCCACAGCCTGGTATAGAGCGGAACACCCAAAAGCAGCTTGTTTGCGGGCACCTCCTCCAGGGTAGCCATCAGGCGGTCCTCCACCCATTGGAGCTCGGCGCTGGAACCGGGCTTGGGCCAATTCTGGTCGTAGGTCATGAGGCATACATAATCCACGGTTTCGCCCAGGGCTTTCCTGTCATGGGAAAGGGACCAGGTCTCGCTGCCGCCGGGCACGCCCACGGCTACCGAGACCACAAGCCCCTGCTCCCGAAGGAGCGGGGTGATCTCCCTTACAAACTGGGTATATGCATCCTTGTCCCTGAGATAGATATTCTCGAAATCAAGGTTGATGCCGTCCAGTTCATAAAGGGACGCATAGGCAAGTATCTGCTTTATGACCTTATGCCTCAGCTCAGTGCTGTTGAGTATCATGCTTGTCCCTTCAATGTCATTGAAGGAGTTGGCAAAAAGCGCCCATACCTGCCAGCCGTTGCTGTGGGCCCATTCTATGTACTCAAGGTTCGCACGGTTCTTGATGGTTCCTTCCCGGTCAATGATCTCAAACCAGGTCGGGGACATTATATCGATACCGGGTGACTTTTCCCTGCTGAACTCCATGTATTTCTTGCTGTAGGTCATATCCCACACCAGGCCGATCTTGCCCGAAGGAAGAACCGGCGCAGTTGCGCTGCGCCTGTCAGGGTCCTCCTCTGTCATGACAATGTCCCGCACCACCACGTCAGCCTTGGGTATATAACCGAAGATGCCGTCGTAGGTGCGCACCCTGTACCAGGATTCGTATTCCTCAAAGATTACCAGTTCGGCTGCCTGTGTGCCCAGTTCCGCCTCGCTGAACGTCCTTACAATGGGATGCTTGATGCTCATGCCTGTCCTGATTACGGCTTCGGCGCTCAAGGGCTCACCTATGCGGTATATGCTGTTTCTGTGGTCAACGATCACCACGTCCTGCTCAGGCATGTACCTGAGGTTTATCCGGTAAAAGTCCTTCAGAAAATCTATGGGGATATACAGGACACCGTTCTCTTCCACGGGAGGGAACTGGAGATCCATGGGCTCCTCATTCACCAGGGCTTCCAGCTTCCCGGTTTCCATCCGGATTACCCGGTCCTTTGTGGTGATGATCACTTTCTGCTGCTCTTCATCCCACCATATATACGGATCAATGTGTTTTTTCACTGTATCGAAGGGCAGAAGGACCCTGCCTTCCCTGACAAGGGGCGGGGCTTTTTCCCTGATTACCTGGGAACCGATGACAAGACGTGTTTCGGGAATATCGTCAAAGAAACCAACAACCTGGGTATTGGGCTCCCTGGCCTTAAGCCAGAAATAATAACCCAGTACCAGGCATAAGACCACTGCCAGATAAATGGACAACATAGCGATTAGTCTTTTACGCATGATATTCCCCCGAGAAAACATTTCAGATCAATTTAGCGTTATTTCCTGTTGTTTAAGGACCGCGAGGTCCTTTATCCTTTACTATTTGAATACCTTTCTGGGGATGAATGTCCTGAAATTGTCTATCATTCTTTCTTCAGGCTCAAAGAGCAGCACCTTCTGGGTCCCCTCCTGGGACATGAAAACAAACCATTTCTCTTTTTGCGGGTCGTTGGATGAATAGTCCAGCACGGTTTTCGTCTGCCGGATCTGTGGGGTATACTGGTCCGAGTTCACCCTGGCAACTACTTCGAATTCTTTGCAGTTTGCGCTGAAAACCCTTTTCCTTTTCCTTTGGTTGATTATCATGTCTATATCGAGATCACCATTGGTGACAATATACTCATACTCGATATTCCTCATTGCAGCCAGGTAATAGGCTACGTAAAAAAGGCCCGCTATAACGATGGGAGCAAAAAAGCCCAGAAAAAGAAGGGCAAAATAACTGGCCAGCAGTGCGGTGATGAACAGCATGACCATGTATGTTATGTCCACAGGGGTCTTTTTACGCCTTACGATCTTTTCTATAAATACATCCATAGGCTGTACCTCCCGGAAACCGTCTTCCTTGGTGTTTCCTCGTTTTATTCTACCATACCCGTTGAAGCATAATCAATTACCGCGCCGTAACCCGCCCCATGCTTTTATTGGCAAAGTCGCCGGGCGAAACCTGCCAGGCATGGTCATGGTCTGTATCAACCGAATGGAGGTGGCTGTGACGCATATGGATTGATCCGAAAAACTATGGAGCATGCAGGACAGGATTTGATCAGGGGGATCCTCCCAGTGTCCGGACCAGTTGGCTGAAGGCCGACTTGACATTTTCAAAAAGGCTCCGGGGGTCGATATGGGTTTCAACAACGTGTTTACGGATAACAGCCAGGGTTTCCTGCATGTCCTGCCGGCCCTGCATCAGGACTATGATGCCCAGTATGGCAAAACAGGCAAGGGCCTGCTTGATAACCTTGATGGCTATCAGGGTTGCCCTGTTGTCCTCAATCTGGGCACGCTGGCTTGTATAACTTTTGCCGGAAGGGTATGCAGGTGTCCGATACCTCTGTTGCTGATACAACTTCCTGTACAGGGGATGGTCCCGTTTCCGCAGGGCATTCAGCGTTTCTGATATTGTAATCCTATCCCCGCGGTTATGTACCGGGCTCCTGTATTCCAAAACGGGCCGTATGAGATCACCTTTGTCGGGGAGTGCAGCTTCATTTTCCCGCCAGGAGACCCGGGGAAAGCTCCGGGTTTCAGGCTCCGGGTTCTGGCAGGTTACGCTATTTTCAGATGCTTCCTCCCTGGGCCTGTCTTCGGCTGGATGCGTAAGCCGCCTTTTCTGAATGTATCTGCGGTACTTGAGTTCTCCGGATTCTGTATCTGGCATGGCCGCTGTTCCCCCTGGCACTGGTCATCTTATGAATCATATGACATGCCGCCCGGGGATATGCCCATACCGCATGTCCCGAAACGTATCCAAAAGAAAAAAGCTGCCTGATCAGGCAGCCTCGTCATGTCCTGAGTTTATCTTTTTTCCACCAGTTCCCTCCAGGCGAAATCGCCGCGCTGGAGCCCGTTGATCAGGATCTCGGCAGTAGCAAGGTTGGTGGCGATGGGGATGTTGTTGCGGTCACAGAAAGACCATAGCTCCACGAGGGTATCATTGCTTTTCATTTCATCGGGATCGGCGAAATATATTACCAGGTCCATCTCGTTGTAGGCGATCCTCGCTATAATCTGCTGTTCCCCAAGTTTTCCGAAATCCAGCGTGAAAACATCAAGATCGGCGGCCTCGGAAACAATAGCTCCGGTGCGGCCGGTAGCAAACAGGGAATGTTTCGACAGAACATTCTTGTAGGCTATGCAGAAGGCTTCCATAAGCTCCTTTTTGTTATCGTGCGCTATAAGGGCTATATTCATACCATCCTCCGCAAAAAGACCCGAAAACCTGTTATCGGCCCGCGTTTTTCATGCCTTTAATGGGAATATTGGCAACCAGTGCCGGAACCACTCTCTCGCCGTCATCGCTGCTGGTCTTGGTCAGTTTTATATCAAGGGCATCTTCGTCAATCTCCATATAGTTTTGAATCACCCTGATAATCTCGCTCTTAACCATCTCCAGAAACTGGGGCGATACATTGGAACGATCGTGAATCAGGACCAGTTTCAGCCGCTCTTTTGCTACCTTGCCGGGGGTTTCCTTCTTAAGTCCCAGCAGTTTCAGCAAGTCCATCATAGAATTTCCCTCCCTCAAGCAAGTTTTATACCAAACAGCTTCTTCATCTTACTGAAGAATCCCCCCGAACCGTTTAAATCCATAAAGGGAACCGATTCACCCAAAACACGTTTGGTAATGTTGCGATAAGCCTGACCTGCCTGGGATTTGTTATCCGTAACTGCTGGTTCTCCTTTGTTCGTTGATATTATTATATTTTCATCGTCAGGTACAACACCGATCAGATCGATAGCCAGGATATCGATGATATCCTCTATGGACATCATATCCCCGCGCTTTACCATATCCTGTCTCACGCGGTTGATCAGAAGCTTCGGGCTGCGGATCTCGTTTGCTTCCAATAGCCCGATGATGCGGTCAGCGTCGCGGACGGCGGAGACCTCAGGGGTGGTTACAACAAATGCCTTGTCCGCGCCGGCGATGGCGTTTTTAAAGCCCTGTTCAATACCTGCGGGACAGTCTATCAGTATATAATCAAATTCGCTCCTGAGTTCATCACAGAGTTTTATCATCTGGGAAGGATTTATGGAGTTCTTGTCGCGGGTCTGGGCTGCCGGCAGAAGGTACAGCCCGTCAAAGCGCTTGTCTTTTATAAGAGCCTGTTTCAGGCGGCATGTTCCTTCCACAACATCAACTATATCGTAGACTATCCTGTTTTCCAGCCCCATGACTACGTCGAGGTTGCGAAGGCCGATGTCGGTGTCGAGCAGGACAACCTTCTTTCCAAGAAGGGCCAGCCCGGCGCCTATATTGGCAGTAGTCGTGGTCTTGCCAACTCCGCCTTTGCCGGAAGTAATTACGATAACTTCACTCATATGTACACTCCTTCAGCCTTTATAGAGAATTTATCCTGTAGTGCTTTCATTTACTTTTATTGTGCAAACCGGGCACCGGCATTATGTTTTCTGCTGACAATTCTCTTTTTATGGTATCTGTTTTTGGGCTAAAAGTCAACGATAGCCTATGCCGGTTCCACAATTATAAGCCCGTCCCTGATAGTGGCTATTTCCGGTGAAAGGGCACTGTCCTCCGGATCATCGGGACGCCTGGCAATTGCCTCGGCGATCCTGATCTGGGTCGGTTTAAGAGACAGGGCGTAAACGAAAGCCTCCTTGTTCCCGCCAGCCCCGGCATGGACCATGCCCCTGAGCGTTCCAAGAACGATTACATTGCCTGAAGCTATGATCTCGCCGCCGGGATTCACATCGCCGATTACAACTATACTGCCGTCATATTCGATCCGCGTTCCTCCCCTTACGGTGCTCCTTATAAACTTGCAGTTGTCCTCGTTGATGTCACCCGGAAAAAACCTGCGGATGCCCGCGGCAGTCGCGGTTGGTGCAGTAGGCGCTTCGGTTTTCTGCGGCTGCCTGTTTTCCTCGTCCCTTGAAAAGCTTTCTATCACAGCTTTGCTCTTTTCGTCCAGGATAGCCTTGAACCTGGCTTCATCATCTTCCGAGAGCTGCGGGCCCCTGTATGTCACCTTGATCCGCGCTCCCTTGAAAAAGCGTGAGGCAGCGCTTACCTTGGCCTCTATTTCGCTCATGATCCGGTCGGGAGTATATCCCTCGGGAATTACGATGACAAGTCCTTCGGAATTTCCTTTGAATACTATGCCTTTTCCTTCCTGCATAGATACTGACTCCTTTTGTATATTTCCGGAGGCGAGAGGTTAGAGGTTGGATCCAACATCTCACATCTCACTTCTACCAAATCACCTCAACCGTAGAGGCGAGGGACTCATCCTCGGTTTCATTCAGCCTGAAGTAGGCCATCATTATATCCTTGGCTATGGGAGCCGTCCAGGAACCCCATACGCCATGCTCCACCACTACCGCAATGGCGATCTGGGGATCGTCGTAGGGCGCGTAGCAGACGAAAAGTCCATTGGAAGACTCCGTATCCTCCCTGCCGGTTTCCGACGTTCCGGTTTTACCGGCCACTGTGAACGGGAAGTCCCGGAACACGTTGGCCGCCGTACCGTCATTCCTGTGGGTAACCGCCACCATTCCGGCCTGGACGGCTTTTATTGTTTCCTGTTTGACAGGGATCTCATAATGCTCGTCAGGAGCCTCGTAAACAACTTCCCCTTCGGGCGATATCGCCATCTTGATCAGGTGGGGTGTGCACCTTTGCCCGCCATTGGCGATGGAACTGATATAATTGGTGATCTGGACGGGAGTAAACGCGTTATACAGCTGTCCGATGGCAGCCATGGCCGTATTGGCGGGATACCAGTCTTCATCGAAGTAGGTTTTTTTGAATTCCCTTGACGCGATCCTCCCTACAGATTCGGTAATCTCTATGCCTGTGGGCTGCGCCAGGCCGAATTCCTTGGCCCACTTCACGATGTTGTCAATGCCGGTCATGACGCCAACCTTGTAGAAGAACATGTTGCTGGAGGTTGCAAGGGCCTTGGTCAGGGCAATTTTACCCTGGTTTCCCTCAAGATTGGTCATCATCAGCCCGCCAACCTCTTCCTTGTAAGGGCAGTTGATCAGGGTTGTGGGCGTGATAGTCCCGCTTTCCAGCGCCGCCACCGCTACCAGGGGCTTGTAAGTTGACCCGGGGGCATATATTTCCTGGGTTGCCCTGTTCCACATGGGATTGCCGGCCTGGTTCAGTATCGCCGCCTTGGCCTCGTTATCGTCGCTGAGGAACACCGCAGGGTCATAATCCGGGTAACTTACCATGGCCAGGATCTCACCTGTTTTGACGTTCATGACTACGACAGCGCCGGCATCTGCGTCGCCGAAATTCTTGCTGTGGGGCTTCTTCCGGATCTCCTCTATATTGCGCTTGAGGGATTCCAACGCCACCTTCTGGAGTTCCAGGTCGATGGTGAGATATACCTTGTTTCCGGGAACAGGGGAGCGATCGATGGTGAAGGCGGTGGTCCTGCCGTTTTCATCCACTTCCTTGGATATAAGGCCGCTCACCCCCCTGAGCAGGGGTTCCGCCGCGCTCTCAATTCCCATAATGCCTACAATGTCGGATTTGGTATAGTACTTGTCCGGGTATTCCTGCGAGAGCCTGTCATACTGTTCCTGGGAAATATACCCCACATAGCCGAGCACATGGGACACCAGTTGGGCGTTGTAATACACCCTGTATGGCTTGACATAGGTGGAGAAGCCCTTGAAATAACTGCTCCTCTCCTCGATCTCGGCCATTGCCAGGGCTGGTATGTCATCGGCTATTATCAGCGGATTCTGGATGCTGGGCCGGTTTACAAGCACTTCATACCTGAGCTTCATGATTTCGAAGGCTTCCTCATCGGTATACGACGGATCGATCTGGAAGGTTTTTTCCCTCAGGTACCTGAAGACCTGATCGGCCGTGATAAGGTACTGGGCATCATTCTTGTCCACCACGATCCCATTGATAAAGCTTTCGGTGTTTTCTGTCTTAAAACGTATGGGGTTGATGTCTATATAATCGGTGAGCCTGCTCTTGAACCCCTTCCCGTTTTTCTCCAGAAGGGTAATAAAATCATGGAACATCGCGTTCTTTATATCGGGAGGCATGTCCATGTCGACATACTGGACGCAATACCCCATGCGGCTTCCCGCGATGGGGATGCCGTTTCTGTCAAAGATGTCGCCGCGTTTGGGATAGATATAGCCCTGGGTGGATATGCGGCTTTTGGATTGCTCCATGTAGTATGCGCCGTTTATAAGCTGAATTGTGGCAAGGTTGTAGATAATAATGGCCGTAATGGCCAGTATTATGATCGCCAGCACTATGTAACGATCCAAGCCCTTGCGCTTATTTTCCTCGTTACTCATGACGCTAACCTGTTCCTCTTTCTATCCAGCATGTCAAGTATATTATATACTTTGCCTACAGGCTTAAAAAGAGGCAATATAAGTATGCTGTTCAGCACAGCCTCGGGCAGCACGACCGTTGAGAACAGCAAAGGGATGTGCTGGTAGCCTCGGAAAAGGAAAATGATGAGTATGTAAAGGGTTTCAACCGCAACAGTCGACAGGAAGCCAAAACTCATGAGGACGAGCAGTTTGTCACGATACAGCTTCTCGTTCACCAGGGATATGAGGATGGACAGCAGGAACAGCAGCAGGGCATACCAGCCAAGAACCTTCCCCATAAGGATGTCCATGGCCAGTCCGAGCGCGATTCCCATTATGCCGCTCTCCACCGGGCCCCTCAGCAGGGCGATGACCACCGTAAGGGTTATTAGGATATTAGGCCTGACAGAAAACACCTCAAAATGGCCCATAACCGCGCTTTGAAGCGCAGCGGCTGCCAGAACGAGAAAACATGCCGCCAGAACCCTGTATCGCATTCTACTGCTTCTCCTTCAGTACAATTACTTCTTCAAGCCTTTTGAAATCCACTACGGGAGTGATAATTGCATAGGAATCGTACTGGCCCTCATTTCGGATGACTTCTTTAACCTGGCCTATAATGATTCCCTTCGGGTATATGCCCCCCAGGCCCGAAGTCTCGATAATGTCCCCGGGCATTATATCCACTTCGGGCGATATGTAGTCCATCCGGCAAAGGCCGCTGTTTCTCAGGGCAGCATCGCCCCGAACGATCAGTATGTCACGGGATCTTGATACGCGGGCTGCCACCGTGCTGTCCATATCTATTATCGAAGTCACCTTGGAGGTGAACAGATCGACTTGCGAAACCCTTCCCACCAGGCCATAGGCCGTGATGACGGGCGCGTTGATTTCGATGCCGTCCTTGCTTCCCCTGTTTATGGTAAACACCTCAAACCAGTTCCCCGGATCCTTGGCGATTATGGTGCAGCCAACGGGCTCGAAGGATTCCATCTGGTCCAGGAAATTCAGCGCGTCCCTGAGTTCCTTGTTCTCCCTCTCAAGACGTTCCAGTTCGCGGTTTTCCTTTTCCAGTTCGCTGATCCGTTGCAGCAGTTCCTCATTTTCAGCCTTCGTAATCTTTACGTCCCTGAAATAATCGAATATGCCGCTTATCCTTTCGGCTATGAATGAAATAACGCTTTGAAGAGGTGCAATGGGTACACTGATTATATTGCCTATAACCCTGATGCCGCTTCCCTCCCCCGCGGAAACCACGGCCAGCGTCAGGATTACTACGACCACAAGCGCGACGATGAAGAGCTTGCTTTTCAGCAGTCTGCGCAATTCTCGGAAAACCCCCTCACAGCGTTATCTCATCTGACCTTCTTGGATGATATAAGCACACTTCTCAATGTATCTATCTCTTCCAATACCTTGCCCGTTCCCAGAACCACACAGTCCATGGGGTTTTCGGCAACAAAGACAGGAATGCCTGTCTCCTTGCTGATCAGCTTGTCCAGTCCCTTTAAAAGGGCGCCTCCGCCTGCGAGCATAATTCCCTTTTCCATGATATCTGCGGCCAGTTCAGGCGGTGTCTTTTCAAGGGTAAACCTGATGGAATCCACCACCGCGTTAACCGGTTCCTTCAGGGCTTCCCTGATCTCCACTGAAGAGATCTTGCGGTCCTTTGGAAGCCCGGTGACCAGGTCACGGCCGCTGATGGTGTAGGTCTCCTCCTTTTCCAGCGGATAAGCCGAGCCTATCTTGACCTTTATGTCCTCCGCAGTCCTTTCGCCGACCATCAGGTTGTACTCTTTCTTGATATAGTTGATTATGGCATCGTCAAACTCATCCCCGGCGACTCTCAGGGAACGGCTTACCACAATGCCGCCCAAAGAGATGACCGCGACCTCGCTGGTTCCGCCGCCGATATCCACCACCATGCTCCCGGATGGCTCGGCCACGGGCAGGCCGGCGCCGATGGCTGATGCCATGGGCTCCTCAATCAGGAAAGCCTCCTTTGCGCCGGCAGACATGGCAGAATCAACAACCGCCCTCTTTTCAACCTCGGTAACCCCGGAGGGTACGCAAATTATTATTCTCGGTTTCTTTAGGGGATTGTTGCCCACCACTTTCCTGATGAAGTATCTGAGCATGCCCTGGGTGGTTTCAAAATCGGCGATTACCCCGTCCTTCAGCGGCCTTATTGCCGTGATATTGCCCGGGGTCCTTCCAATCATCTGCTTTGCCTCAAGACCCACGGCAAGAACCTCTCCTGTGTTGTTGTTTATGGCTACCACCGAAGGCTCCCGCAGTATTACGCCCTTGCCTTTAAGGTAAACCAGTGTATTGGCTGTTCCGAGATCGATGCCTATTTCCCTTGAAAATAACGACATTTACTTCTTCACCTTCTGTTCTTTCAGATTACTTGCCATTTGACCGTTTTCGGCGTTATCGCCCATTATCTTTGGGTATTTTTTCACCTGTTGATTTTTTTAAACCTGTCACACGAACCAGGAGAGCATTTCAAAACCCTGCTGCTCCAAAAGCTTTGACAGCTTATATATGGGAAGCCCAATCACGTTGAAAAAGCATCCTTCCACCCTTTCCACGATAAGGCTCCCATATCCCTGGGCCCCGTAGGCGCCGGCTTTATCCCGGTATTCGCCCGTCTTGAGGTAGGCATGGATCATCCGGGACGTCATGCTCCTTATCTTGACCCTGGTCACCTCGCTGTCGGTCAGGATTTCACGGGTTTTCGCGTTGACCAGCGTGATCCCGGTAATAACCCTGTGCCATTTGCCCTGGATGGTCTCCAGCATTCTGCAGGCATCGTCGTAGTCTTTGGGCTTGCCAAGTATGGTTCCGTCTATCTCAACCGTGGTATCCGCCCCCAGAACCAGGTATTCCTCATCCGAAGCCTCGTAGTAGTGCTTTGCCACCAGGAGCGCCTTCCGTCTCGACATTTCCTCGGCATATTTCCCGGCGTCCATATATCCCAGGGAGTTCTCGTCGATGTCCGCAGGGTAGGCCTCAAACTCCAGTCCGATCTGCTTCAACAGGGCTTTGCGTCTGGGCGATGCAGATGCCAGAATGAGTTTGGGCATATTTACACTCTCCTCGCTGCTGTACTGGTTTATCATGGATAAAACGCTCCATATCATTATACACTTTGACAGGGTTTATTGGAATATGGGAATATCACAGAATAAAGCGCCCGCCTGAAGAATTTGAAGGAATTTATTTCCTGACCGGGCGTTTGGCCGAAACCCGAAGTGGGTATTATTAAAGCATCCTGCAGTAACAATAGTCAGGCGAGTCATAATTTGTTACTTCTCTTTTACCGATACAATAAGTATAATATAGTATAAGTATGTCCAGAATGATTGAGAAGGATTAACGACATGAGGATTGAAAGGATTAGCGATAATAAAATACGAATTTTCGTATCATATGATGATCTCGAAGAGAGGGACATCGATCTTGACGCGTTCAACTACAACTCTCCTGAAACCCAGGAGCTCTTTTGGGATCTTATGGAGCAGGCTGAGATCGAACTGGGTTTTGACGCCCAGGAGTCCCAGCTTTGCATTGAAGCTGTTTCCGATACCGATCACGGCTTTGTCATAACCATTACGAGAATCGAAGAGGAAGCCGAGTTTGAGTCAATACAGAAGTTCATAAAGAACAGGTACCGCAGGAAGGATCTTTCCGCCAAGAAGAAGAGCCAGAAGATCTGTTCAACCCTGCTGATCTATGCCATTGAGGGCTTTGAAAACCTTTGCCGCCTCTGCAGCCTGATCAACCCGCTTTATTCGGGCAGGAGCAGGGCATATGTGCTGGATTCAACGTATTATTTGGTATTCAGCGGTGCAGAGGGCAATGTCACCAACCAGAAACAGTTTGACAGCATCCTCAGCGAGTACGCTGACAAAATGCAGAGCGTAGACTTCCTGGAAGGCTATCTCAACGAGTATGGTAAAAAGCTGGTATCAGAAAACGCCGTAGCCTTTTTTGCGGATTTGAAGGGCTAACCCTCCCTTTCAACAACCCTCCTCAAATAGGCCTTGAATTCGTCGCGCAAATCTTCCCTTTGTAGCGCATATTCCACAGTCGCCTCCAAGAAGCCCAGCTTGTTTCCCACATCATACCTGCGTCCCTCAAAGACATAGGCGTACATGGCTTCATGCCTGGAGAGCTCCTTCAGTGAGTCTGTGAGCTGTATTTCTCCGCCCTTGCCAGGCTTTGCGTTCTCCAGGAAACGGAAGATTGCGGGGGAAATGATGTATCTGCCCAGTATGGCAACGTCCGACGGCGCTGCGTCTTTATCGGGCTTCTCGATAAGATCCTTCACCTTATAGACCCGGTCATCCACCTGTTTTCCCGCCACAATGCCATACTTGTCCACTTCCTGGGGATCCACATGCTGGACGCCCAGGATGGTGGTTTTATATTCGTTGTAGATATTGATGAGCTGTTTCAGGCAGGGAGTCTCGGAATCCACAATATCGTCGCCCAGCATCACTGCAAAGGGCTCGTCACCGATAAAGTTTTTTGCGCAATAGATGGCATGTCCCAGGCCCTTTGGCTCTTTCTGCCTGATGTAATGAATGTCCACAAGGTTTGCTATATCCCGGATCTGTTGCAGGAGTTCCTCCTGGTGTTTGTTCTTCAGCACTTCCTCCAGTTCGAATGACCTGTCGAAATGATCCTCGATGGCGCGCTTGCCGCGGCCTGTTATGATAAGTATATCCTCAATGCCGGACGCGACGGCTTCTTCGATGATAAACTGTATGGTGGGTTTGTCCACTATGGGCAGCATCTCCTTGGGCTGCGCCTTGGTGGCCGGCAGAAAACGGGTTCCCAGGCCGGCTGCAGGAATTATGGCTTTCCTTACCTTCATAATCATAACTCCCTTTTCAGCATTCTGATAACAAAGTCTGCATAAAGCAGTTCCATTATACCATAATTTTGGATTGCCGGGGAATTTGAGCAGAACCAGGGCAAAACCTGCCGTTTCCGGCATGAACAGCTTGCGAATGTTAATCCCTGCTTGCAAAGTGGTAAATATTATACCGGACAACTATGAATGGAGGAGGTTCGGTATGGCTTTTGAATGGAAAGAGAGATACAAACTGGGTAATGAAGAGGTTGACAAGCAGCACCGCAAGCTGTTTGAAATAGGAGCCAGGGCATATGAGCTCACACGGCTTGACAACGCTTATGACCGCTACGACGACATCATGGAAGTCCTCCGTGAGTTGCTGGATTATGCCCAGTACCATTTCAGGTACGAAGAATCCTTCATGGAGAAACACAATTTCGAACATCTGACCCACCACGCAAGTGAGCACAATTACTTCGTGGCGAAGGTAAAGAGCCTGCTTACAAGGGATATTGACGACGAGCAGGAGCAAACCCTGCTGGAAATCACCGATTTTTTGTCCGAATGGGTCAGCACCCACATCATGTTTGAGGACCGCAAATACACTGTCCTGTTTCAGAAGTTTTAAAACATAAATAAGGAGTCATCCGCTTTTGGATTGACTCCTTTGTTTTTCCCGTTTTTTCAGTAAACCCAGTTCGCCCAGAAGATGCTCCACAAGCAACTCATCCAATCTTTGGCTCAGTTTCAGGGTCTCCTCATTGCTTAACCCATTGCCTCCCTGTGCAATTCTCTTATTCAATTCTTTTTTTAATCTCTCTATTTCCTGGGGAAGACGCTTCTGTTTTTCGCAGTTTTGTTTGTCTTTCATTTCTTTTGTCAGTATTCCTGTCCCTGCCATTCTAAATCCCCCTTTAACTCATAATCCTTTGACCTCTTATAGATTCATGTATCCGAACGGTTGCTCTATTATTACCCATATATAACCAGTAAACTCATAAATTTCTTGCTGATCTGAGAAAATTATAGCCGCAACTTGTTTGATAAGCGAGGAAGATGGAAATGGGGGTTGGGAAATAAAGGCGGGAAATATATCAAATCTCCCGGCGTCCTTCAAGGGACTTGGCCAGGGTTACCTCATCGGCATATTCCAGGTCCCCGCCGACCGGCAGGCCGTGGGCAATACGCGTGGTCTTTACACCCATGGGCTTGATCAGCCTGGAAATGTACATGGCAGTTGCCTCGCCCTCCACGGTGGGGTTGGTGGCCAGTATCACTTCCTGGATACCGCCCTGGGCAACCCGCTTCAGCAGCGGTTTGATATTGATATCATCAGGCCCTATACCCTCCATGGGTGAAATCAACCCGTTGAGGACATGGTACAGCCCATTGAATTCCCGGATCCTCTCCATGGCCACCACGTCCCTGGGGGATTGGACCACACAGATCAGGGATTTGTCCCTTTTTTCCGAGGAACAGATCCGGCAGGGGTCAACGTCCGTTATATTTCCGCAAACCGAACAGAACCCGGTTTTTCGCTTGGCATCCACCAGCGCCCTGGCAAAGGACATGACCCTTTCCTCAGGCAGGTTCAGGACATGAAAAGCCAGGCGTTGGGCGGTTTTATGCCCTATGCCCGGCAGTTTTTCAAACTCTTCGATAAGTTGTTGTACGGGAGCCGCGTAGTAATCCATATCAGAACAGACCCGGCATATTTCCGAAGCCGCCGGTTATGTCTCCCATGATGTTTTTAGCCAGTTCGTCCGCCTGCCTTAAGGCTTCATTCACAGCCGCCAGCACGAGGTCTTCCAGCGTTTCCACGTCATCCGGGTCAACGGCGTCTTTCGATATCCTTATTTCCTTGATCTCCTTGTGGCCTGTCGCCACAACTGTGACGGCGCCGCCGCCCACTGTGGCCTCCACGGTCTTCTCGGCCAGCTCCTCCTGGGCCCTGGCCATTTCCTGCTGCATCTTCTGGGCCTGTTTCATCAGGTTTCCGATATTTCCTCCCATGCCCATCGGGAATCCTCGTTTTGCCATAAATGCTACTCTCCTTATCTTTCGCTGGAATAATTATATCATGCTCTTTATTATATTCAATAACCCAGGGTTTCAGAAATCAGCGCCCGCGCCCCGTACAGGACGGCGTCATCCTTAAGCTGGGCGGCTTTGATTTGGGTCTGCTCCAGCATATGGGACCAGGCAAAGCGGCTGATATTGCTTTTCACAGTGGACAGGACCTCGTCTTCAAGGGCTTCCACTACCCCTCCGCCCAGGATAACAATCTCGGGATTAAATATGTTGATCAGGTTGCCAATGCCCGCCGCAAGATAATATGCCGCGCGCCGGAGCGTGGATGTGGCAAGCTGGTCACCCCGGAGGACGGCCTTTTTCAGATCATTGCTTCTAATAACTTCATCCTTCCCTTTCAGGACATCCTTAAGCACGGTCGGGATACCCATTTCAATGCCTGCTTTGAGTTCCCGGGTGATGGCGACCTTGCTGGAGTAAGCCTCGAGGCAGCCTCTTTGGCCGCAGTTGCATAATGATCCTTCGGTGTTGATGATCATATGACCGATCTCAGCGCCGGCGGACCCGGAGCCGGTAAACAGCTTCCCATCTATGATGATTCCCCCGCCAATACCTGTTCCCATAAATATACCGACTACATTGGAATATCCCCTGGCCGCGCCATACTTCCATTCCCCCAGGACGCCCACATTCACGTCATTACCCACTACAAAGGGCGCCTGGAATTCTTCTTCCATGATCTTTCTGAGGGGATGGTCCGTCCAGGGCATATTGGGGGCAATACGGACGTTTCCGCTCTTTGTGTCGATAACGCCCGGGGCGCCGGCTCCAATAGCCTTCAGATCTTTTTTATCCATGCCATATGAAGACATGAGCTCATGGATGACACTCTTGATCCTGTCATCAACGGCATCACGCCCCAACTGCGGTTTGGTCTTTTTCTTGACCCTGCAGAGGATCTCATCCTTTTCATTCATTATGGCGCCTAATATCTTGCTCCCGCCGATATCAAGGCAAATGAACAGATCATCCATTCCAACCTCCCGCCAGGAAATGGGTATCGGTCAGTTTCTTCCGGCATCAATGCAGTATGTATCATTAATTCTACCACTGTTAAGGTACCGGTAATCCCAAAACAGCAATTTGCTATTCCTTACTGAAAACAACGAAGCAGGATGAAATCATCCGCTCCCTGCCCGCGGACAGACTGTTGACGATGGTATCCCCGATAATCATTTCACTGGAAGCGCCGCCATCCAGCATGGCCGCCTGTGTAACACCCCTCTCAAGCATCAGGTCCGCCAGCTCCGGTCCGCTTACACCGATGCTTATATCCTTGTTCCTTCCATCCACCACGATGAACAGGAGGGCGCCGTCGGATTTGATGCCTACAGCAGTCCTTGGCGCGCGGGTAAGAAGGGTACCCACCCATCCGTCGGAATCCGGGCAGACATTGACGCCATCCCTGATAATCCAGCTGCCGCATTCATATGCAGAAACATATTCCCCATCCAGGGGCGGAGATGTTTTCAACTCGGTCTTTATCTCAATCTCCTGGCCCACAGCGATAAAATCCCTGAGCCGTCTCTCGGCATCAGTGCCCACCGCGCTTACAAGGAATCCGTCGTATGGTATGGAAACAGGCCCGGAGGCCGATACCAGGTCCGAAACCTTTCCATTACGCACGACCGCGCACAGGTGGGGCTTTTCAAGCCTGTCGCTGGAACCGTAAATAGGAGTGAACACATAGATACCGTCATATTCGGAATAAAGGTTGAAGAATACGGGATCTGATATGGCTTTCCCTGATTGCAGCCAGATCTTCTGCGAGGCATCTGCGATTACAGCCCTGTCCTCCAGCAGGAACAGCACGGGAAAATTGCCGGTGGCAGGCGTTTTCAGTATCTTGTTTGAATAGAGCATGCCTCCCGGAAGCCCGTTGGGATGAGAAAAACCACCGTTTACGGCGGCAAGGGCATTTGAGTTCCTGGCCATTACGCTGAGGTATTCATATCCGAACAGGGTCCTGTGGGATGTGACAGGTTTTACGCCCACCCGGTTGCTTTTCATGTCAATCTCGAGAAAATGCATGACAATCGGGCCATCCGCAGTTTCTATCACCTGTTTTTCGTAGCTAAACGGAGGCTCCTGGTCCCCTGGCGTTTCCCCGGGCATTGGCGAATCCGTTGGATCATCGGTCGGAACGGGTGAAGAAGATGCCGCTGTCGGCGATGGCGATAATAAATGCCCATCCTCAGGTTCGTCTTCCAAACCTTCGAAGGGGCAGCTCAACCAAAGCACAACCAGTGTCAGAATCATCAGGCCGGCGAGTTTAGTCCATCGGTTTATCACTCATTTCAGCTCCGTTCGTGGATTGGCTTTCCTCTTCACCGGTCCGGTCATCAGTTTCTCTGGACACGGTAAAGGTTCTGTCCATCTGAGCGCTAAGCTGCTTATACATCATATCCGCAATGCCGACACCCCTGATGCTGCACTGTTTCATCAGTTCCTCATCCAGCATGTCCTGGAATATGTTCCTGGCATTGCTCTCCTCAAAAAGCCCGCCCTTGGGCACGGTCGCCTTCATCTGCTTATAGAGGTTCTGGAGCAGGATGCTTTCAAACTGGGCGCAGGCTTCTTTCAGCTTTTCCTTGTCGCCATCGTCGAACGCCTTTTTCAGCGCAGCCTCAAAATCGGCATCATCGGATACCTGTCGGGTGCTCATGATATTATTCATCTGGTGCTGCACAAGGCCGTCTATTTTCATAATGGCTGTTTCCTTTCCCGAAGAGCGCCAGGTTAATTATACCCTATGCACGGACCTTTCATAAAGGGGGGATTATCTTCTCAGGTTGTTGGCAGTCTGGAGCATTTCGTCCGATGTTGTTATGGCTTTTGAGTTCAGTTCGTAGGCACGCTGGGCTGTTATCAGCCTTACCATCTCTTCAACCACCTGGACGTTCGAAGCTTCCAGGAACTCCGTCCTTATGATGCTGGGGTTTGCTGTTTCATAATCGGGAATGGGCTCTCCCGAAGCGGAGTTGTTCACAAAAAGGTTACCGCCCACCGCTTCAAGCCCCTGGACGTTCTCAAACTGGAACAGGCCGATGTACTGTCCGGTGGGGATCGTAATCCCGGTTTCCGGATCCCTGTAGGTTATTTCGCCGGTGGATTGTATCTGCAAATCATCGAGATCGGATTCTATAAAGATCTCCAGGCCGTCCCTGTCCAAAACCGGATAACCCTTGGATGTAGCAAGCATCTTCCCCATATCGGTCATGGATATCTTGAAGCTGCCGTCCCTGGTGTAGTATGGATTGCCGTCCGGGCCCCTGACCACGAAGAATCCATCGCCCTGGATGGCCATATCCAGCTTGTTGCCTGTCTGTTCCAGGTTGCCCATGGAGAAGTCGCGGACATTCGCGCGCGCTACCACGCCATGGCCAACCTGCAGGTTCACAGGCCTGACGTTTTCCCCGTCGGAGTAGGCCTGCTGCATGGTGACATAGAGCAGGTCCTCGAACTCCGGTTTTTCCTTCTTATAGGCCGTGGTTGAAACATTGGCGAGATTATTGGCTATGGTGTCCACGCTGAACTGCATCGCCTTCATCCCCGATGCTGCGGTCCAGAGTGATCTCATCATATCAGGTCACCTTTCCTTTTTGTGGACATCCGTATCCAAATACACATCCTGTAGAACTGAAACCTTATGGTCCAACGGCCGGGTTGGAGTGTTTATTCTGTCCGGCCGGAAAAATCAATATTAAACCCTTCCGATATCATTTACGGCCCTGTCCAGTGTCGAATCCTGGTACTGGATCATCTTCTGGTTGGCCTCATAGGATCTCAGGATGGTGATCATGTCCACCATCTCTTTTATGGAATCCACATTTGAACGCTCGATATATCCCTGGAGCACGGTGCCGTTGAACGCGCCTTCAACGGTATCCTCGGTAACCGTAACAAGGTTCATGCCGAACTTTCTTAAGGTTTCCGGGTTTTCGAACTTCCTTATCCTGAGGGTGTCAACATATACTTCGTTCTGGTAGATTTCCCCCCGGCTGTTGACAGTGAAATCATCGCCCTCAAGGAATATGGCCCCGTTTTCGCCCATCACCACAAAACCGCTCCTGGTGACAAGCCGTCCCTGGTCGTCAAGCTTGAAGCCGCCATCACGGGTGTAGAACTCCCGGTAGTTGCCATCCGCATCCCGGACGGCCACGGCAAAAAAGGCGCCATCATCGCCATTGATGGCAAAATCGGTTTTAATATTGGTGTCCTCAAGGGTACCCTGGGTATAATCGGTGTATACCTCTGCGATATCGTTGTACAAAGCCATGTAGCCTATATCGCTGACACCGTTCGGCTGCCTGTTGGCGTAATCGTAGAGGCGCTTTGCAAGAACCTCGGAAAACTCCCTGAACACAACGCCATCCTTCTTGAATCCGTTGGTGTTCACGTTTGCCAGGTTGTTGGACAGAACGTCCATCTTCCTGTTGAGTGTCAGCATGCCGTAACCGGATGTGTATAGGCCTCTTATCATGGACTTTCCTTCCCCTTTGCCGATTTAAGAAGATACGGGTTCTGTGATATATATCGGTTCTTAAAGGGAAAGGATTAACATGAAAAAAGGCCGGGCTAGCCACGGGGGGCTAGCCACGGGGGCTAGCCAGGAGAACCGTCCCCTTGGTTTGAAACAAGCGTGATACCTGCAGCAGGAAGGCTTCAAGGCGAGACTCGATAAGCTGCGGGAAGGTGTTCCCATCGGTTTCCACCGAGAGGAAGGGCAGCGACGGCCAGACCTTCATCACCCTGGCCACAAGTTCGGCATCGCGGGCTATCTTCGGCTTATGGGTATTCAGCCTGTTGGTTATCAGGGCTTCAGCGATGCGGGAAGGCATACATCCGAATGGCCCAAGGGCCAGCACGCCATCCACGCTCTCCACGATCTCGGCCAGGGCCGCTCCAACCGTAAGTATGGCCTCGCCAGTCAGCCGGGGAGATATCAGATCCCGGGCAGCTTCAACCAGGTGGTCCACATCGTTGTCAAATACCCTGTAGAAGCCGCAATTGGCGAATATATTCCGGATCTCGTCCTCAAATGGGTTCTTGACCATGCATGTGATTTTATTCTTCAGCCGGTCACCCCACCTGGACTTGGCCACAAGCCTGTGCTGGACAATATAGTCGCAATATTTTATCCACTCGGCCACGGGAGCAGTCCTGACCCAGATACCCTGTTTGCTGATCCGCTCCACCAGGTACTGCCGGGAGAACCCGTCGCGCCGTACATAGATCTCCCCGATGAGGGCAATGGACGGAATATCGCTGAGGCTGCACCTTCTCGGCAGTTCCGAGAGGATCCTGGAGGCCTGCTGGATCTTGCTCTTCAGGACCTTCCACGGGTCACGGGCAATGCTGTCAATGAGGATTTCGGATATTTCCCGGAAAACCCTGGTCGCATGGTCCGGGTCGCTGGCTATGGCCAGAATGGCGCTGTATATGTCATCCAGAACATCGGACAGGACAATGGTGTGCCAGGCCCGGAGGGCAAACTTAATCCCGAACCCGGCGTAGGAGTTCTCGGAGGTAAGGGAAAGCATGGTTACCCTGTCCAGTTTCTTTTTTCTCACTATTTCCCGCATCATGATGTTGTACTGGCCAAACCTGCACGGTCCGGAGGTTTCGGGCATGAAATTCACCAGGATGTCCTCGCCGTTCCATTTCTCCTCTATATAGCGTATCAGGCTGCCCGCCGTGAGAAGCAGCGGCAGGCATTCCTTGCAGGAGGCCACGGTCCTGCCCAGGGCAAGTTCCTTCTCACCGGCAGGCGGAAGCGACACGGTTTTGACCCCTACGTATTCCATAGTTGCAGCCAGCATCCTGGCGCCAATCTCTCCCATGGAAGGCATCAACACCTTCACCCTGGGATGGGTAAGCGGGTATTCTGATCCGTCTGGGAGAACAACCATCATTTTCCCGGCCACGGTTTCAAGGCGGGCCGTCCGGAACGGTTCCTCCCCGGCAGCGGTCTGCATATCCCTGCGTACCATATCATCATATCTTTTCACAACATCAATGAAGGCCTCTATCCGGGTATCAACACCGGCATCGGCGGTATGGGAATCAAGCTCCAGGGTAAGGGACGGCTTTTGCCCCATTATATCCCTGAAATAACTGATCAGGAATGAATCGGGACCGCAGCTGAAATTGGTTATATATGCAGCGAAAAGCCTGTCATGCCTTTTCACAAAGCGTGCGGCTTTAAGGATCCATTGGCCCGATGCCCAATACATGTTATCCAATGAGTCTTCGGGGTCCACGGGCAGGAAATCCTGCGGTATTACCCTGTAGCCACGGGACGCGAATTTCTTGGGTATTCCCATGTTCCCCATGCTGGAAAAGGCATTGTAGGGGCGGCCAAAAAGGACTATGGAAAATCCTTCGGGGGAGGCTTCAGCCTCCTTTAGGGCGCGCTTCCCGGCTTCCCTGCACGCCTCGTGGAAGGCATGCTGCGCTCTAAGCCCCACTTTAAAGGCCAGCCTGGTCTCCCTGGCGCCGTGGCCAAGCCTGCGGCCTATCTCCATGAAATCGCCTTCCGCAGCCTCATAACTCTTTGTCATGTCAAGAACCGGGCTTAAGACCTCCAGTTCTGCCAACTGTGGAAAAGCGGCTTTCAGGGTATATGGCTCCGACTGGACAAAGGGGCATGACACCCGTACCTCGTCGCCGCCGGGCACAGGAAAGGCCTTGATATGCGGCAAAAAGACAGCGTCAGGTTTCTTGTCAAGAAGAGTTTTTAAAGTTCCGTGGGCCTGTTCCATGGGCCAGCAGAAAGCTGCTCCCTCCATCAGGCATCCTTCCGGATCTATCCCGTCGGGCAGGACCACCTCGTAGCCCAGGGTCCTGAAAAAGCCCTCATAAAGAGGAAGAAGGGTGTTGGTCATCAGGGAGAGGTTTATCCCGATGCGCTTGCCGTTGGGCCTGACATTTTCGGGCACAAACCTTCCCGCGGTTTCACACAGCAACTTTTCCCTCAGGGCCACAAGGTCCAGGGAAGCCACGTCCACATCATCATGCCGGTTTATTATGTTGTAATACTTGTTGCAGACTCCGCCGAAGGGATACACTTTGCCGTCCAGCCGGATACGGTTTATGGTGCACTTCCGGTCGCACTTCTCCTTTCCCCCGGCGCAGACGAAAGGCTCTTCATAAACCACCTCCCGGTCTGCCAGGACTTTGAGGTCGAAGCTCTGTATGGGAACCTGCCCAAGCTCCTGCTGCGACATGGTTTCCAGGGCTACGCCATAAGCTCCCATAAGCCCGGGTTCAGGAGGCACCACGATCTCCCGCCCGGTAAGGGATGCCATAGCCACAGGCACGGCCTTGTTGTAGCAGACACCGCCCTGCATGAAAACCTTCGCGCCCACCGGACGGTTTCCTTTAACCCTGTTCAGATAGTTCATGCATATGGAATAAACCAGCCCTGCGGCTATATCCGCCTTGGATATGCCGCTCTGGATGGCTGTCTTAATATCGCTTCCTATAAATGCCGCGCACTGGTCGCTGAAGTTGGGCGGGGCATCCCCCAGCATGGCCAGGTCACCGATCTCCTCAACCTTCAAATTCAGGGACTCCAGTGCCGACTCTTCAAGAAATGAACCTGTCCCTGCCGAGCATGCCTCGTTCATGGCATAGTCCGACGCAACGCCATTGGTCAGGTATGTGTACTTGGCATCCTGTCCGCCGATCTCGAAAATGGTGTCCACCTCGGGATCGAAGTATGCCGCGGCCCTGGCATGGGCGATGATCTCGTTTATTACCGCGGGGGTAAGGGCATGGAGCCCGGCAATCTGCCGGCCGGAGCCGGTCACCCCGAGGCCTGTTATATTTATGGGAACATCTACCTGTGAGGAAATGCCCGCATAGCATTTCCGGGACGCTCCAACCGGGTCGCCGTTGGTCCGAAGGTATATTCCGGCCAGGATTACCCTGTCCTTACGCCGTACAAGGACCGCCTTGGTGGTGGTTGATCCCACATCGAGGCCCAGGACACAGTCGTCTCCCGCCCTGGCTTGATCCCGTATGGGTTCCATAAACCTGACCCTGGAGAAGGCATCCCTGAGCGGCGGGTGCTTGGAGAAGGCATGTTCCCCTTCAACAAACAGTTCGTCGGATCTAGGTATTGGCTTTGTTTCATGGGAAAGGGCCCATATAGCAGCACCAAGGGCTTCGAAGCAGCGGCTGTGTTCCGGGATGGCAACATTTATGCCTTCTTCCTCCAGGAACCGCACCATGATATGGTTTGAGGCGCTTCCGCCCACCAGGAGGACAGTGCCCGGATCATCACCTTTCAGAAGCTCGGTGATCTTCCCTGCCATCATTTTGCAGAGCCCGGATACGACACGGGACTTGGGAGCCCCCTTGTTCAGGGCATGGGTGCAGTCGCTCTTGCAGAATACGCTGCATCTGCCGGCTACCTTGTATGGATTTGAGGCGTCGGCTATGCTCATGGCCTCTTCAATGGATAAGTCCATCCTCTTAAGCTGCTGCAGGAAGAATTCGCCGGTGCCTGAGGCACATTTGTTCCCGCTTCGCACCTCGATAATGCGGCCTTCCCCGTCCAGCCTGTACACCATCAGGGTCTCTCCGCCCGCGCTTACAAGAGTCCCGGCCTTTTTCCCGGAAACCTGCGACCACCAGCGGTAAGCCGCTTCCAGGGCTTCAGGCTCGGGGATGCCGGTGGCATTTACCAGGCGCCTTAGTTTGCGCCCGGTTACAACCGCCTTGTCCGGGGTTGTGGAAAAACCTCCGGCAAAAAGCTCCGAAAGTATCTTTCTGGGATTCCCCTCGTGGGGGATGGAACATGTCCTCTCTATTTCAATATTGCCATCCTTGAGGCTGATCTCTGCGACGGTTACAGTAGATGCGCCGACACATATTCCCGCTGTTTTCATGTACGACTCCTTACAAGGGTATTCTATAAAAATATATCACATATCCGGTTTGCAAAAAAAGGAAAATAAAGGGGCAACCCTGCTTTCAGAACTGCCCCGCTTCTTTTTCTCCAACAGGCTTCAACTATAAGCCCTGAATTATTGCCCTTAACAACCGTTATCCCGGTTTATCAATAGCTGTACCCGGCGCCCCTGGAATATTCGTTGCTGCGAAGCATATCGAGGTTGTCAAGCGCCTTTCCGGTGCCCATTGCCACAGCCGAAACAGCATCATCGGAAATGATTACCTTAATGCCCGTCTTATGCTCCAGCAGCTTGTCCAGGCCATATACCAGGCTTCCTCCGCCGGTCATTACAATTCCCCTGTCACTGATATCCGCGGCAAGCTCGGGAGGCGTCCTCTCCAAAACGGAGTGAACGGCTTCAACAATGCTGGATACCGGCTCATCCAAGGCTTCCATCAATTCGGTGGACGTAACCGTAATGGTTTTAGGAAGCCCGGATACAAGGTTCCTTCCCCTGATGTCCATGGAAACTTCCTGTGGCCTCGGGAATACCGTTCCTATGCTTATCTTGAGTTCCTCGGCGGTCCTCTCGCCGACCATCAGGTTATGCTTCTTCCGCATGTATCTTACAATGGCTTCGTCAAACTTGTCGCCAGCCACCTTTATGGATGTGCTTACGACCGTACCGCCAAGGGAGATGACAGCAATGTCGGTGGTTCCGCCGCCGACATCCACCACCATGCTTCCGCAGGCCTTTGTAATGTCAATTCCCGCCCCGATGGCCGCGGCAATGGGTTCCTCTATCAGGTAGGTCTTCCTGGCGCCCGCCTGGATGGCAGCATCCTCAACCGCCCTTTTTTCAACCTCTGTTACGCCGGAAGGCACACAGATCATCACGCGGGGCTTGAAGAGCCTGAAAAAGCTTGATGCTGTCACCTTGTTGAGGAAGTACCTCAGCATCCTTTCAGTTACATGGAAATCTGAAATAACTCCATCTCGGAGAGGACGACAAGCTACGATGTTGCCTGGGGTTCTTCCCAGCATCCGACGAGCTTCCTCTCCCACTGCCAGAATCTTGTCAGTATTCTTGTCGATGGCCACAACAGAGGGCTCCTGAAGGACGATGCCCTTTCCCTTTACATAAATAAGCACCGAAGCGGTTCCCAGATCTATTCCTATATCCAATCCAAGGCCCAAAGCATACAACTCCTTTGCTTATAAACATAACACATACACTTAACATCTTAACAATATCCGGGTATTATTACAAGTCTGAATTTGAGCAATATCAAGCCTTTCGGGACGATCCGGGCACTGCCTGAAAGCCCTTTGAAAAAATAAAAAAGACCGGTTTTTACCCGGTCTTTCATTTTTCGGCATACGCCAGTTTACTCCACCCTGCTCTGCCTGAGGGAAAGCAGTTCCGGGAAGTATTCCTTGGCAAGCTGCTCCATCTCCGCATCGCTCATTACGGTTGTCCTTCCGTTCTCATATTCCTTGTCTATCCAGGCCTTGATCTTTGCCACCTTTTCATTCTTCTTGTCGATGGCCTTGTCCCCTTTCAGCATGAAATAGCCGTTGAGCCATGCCGCTACGCCTGCCAGCCCGGAGTGCTTATCCACCACCACAACGGGAGGCCTTCCCAGGATCTTGGTAGTGTCGAATATGTTGTAGATCTCCTCATCCTTCAACAGGCCGTCGGCATGGATGCCTGCCCTTGTAGCGTTGAAGGCCCGGCCCACAAACGGTGTCCTGGGCGGGATCTCGTAGTTCAGCTCGTTCTCGAAGAACTCGGCAATCTCGGTGATAACCCTCAGGTCCATGCCTCCCGAATCGCCCCTGAGCTGGACATACTCCATTACCATGGCTTCCAGCGGAGTGTTTCCGGTTCTCTCGCCTATACCCAGAAGTGAGGTGTTCACGTTGGCCGCGCCATATAGCCATGCAGCGGTAGAGTTGGTCACAGCCCTGTAGAAATCGTTGTGGCCATGCCATTCAAGCCACTCGGAGGGCACTTCCCCGTAGTTGACCAAGCCATAGATAATCTGCGGGACGCTTCTGGGCAGCGCCACGCCCGGGATGCCAACACCCAGGCCCAGGGTATCGCAAGCCCTGATCTTCACAGGCATATTGGCCTGTTTTGACAGATCCATGAGCTTGTTTACAAAGGGCAGAACAAAGCCGTAGAAATCGGACCGGGTGATGTCTTCCAGGTGGCACCTGGGGATAATACCTGCCTCCAGCGCCGATGAAACAATGCGCAGGTACTGTTCCATCGCCTGTACCCTGTCCATCTTCAGCTTCTTGAATATGTGGTAGTCAGAGCAGGAAACCAGGATTCCCGTTTCCTTGATCCCCATATCCTTTACCAGTTGGAAATCTTCCTTTTTGGCGCGTATCCATGAAGTGATCTGGGGGTATTCGTAGCCTTTTTCCATGCATTTGACCACGGCTTCCCTGTCCACCTTGGAGTACAGGAAGAACTCGCTCTGCTTGATGATGCCGCTCCCGTTGTCCAGTTTGTGGAGAAGATCGAAGAGCTTGCTGATCTCATCCACAGTGTATGGAGAACGAGCCTGCTGGCCGTCCCTGAAGGTGGTATCAGTAATGTAAAGCCTTTCCGGTGTGTTCATGGGCACTGTCCTGTGGTTGAAAACCAGCCTCGGGACTTCATTGTATGGGAAAATGTTGCGAAACAGGTTCGGGTCCTTCACATCCCTGAACTGGAACTCTATTTCCATCAGCCTGCTTTTTCTGTTGAATTTTACGTTCATAGGCACCCTCCGTTTATCGTATTTCGTTCCGTACTGAAAACCTTCTGCCCTGCCAGTTCCTGAACTCTGCCTTGTCCTTTCCGATAAAGAGAATGTAATTGGGAAGAATGGGCGTTTTCCCGAGTCCTTTCGGGCCGTTGACGATATATGTGGGGATAGCCATGCCCGATGTCCTTCCCCTCAGGGATTCCATAATCTCGAGCCCTTCCTCCACCCGCACCCAGAAATGGGAAGTGCCCTTGACCGTCTTGGGATGGAATATATAATACGGCTTCACGCGGATGGTAAGAAGAGCCTGGTTAAGCTTTCTCACCACAAACTTGTCGTTGTTTACGCCACACAGCAGCACCATCTGGTTTCCAAGTGGTATGCCGGCATTGGCCAGCTTTTCGCAGGCGGCTTTTGCCTCCTCGGTGATCTCCCTGGGATGGTTGAAGTGGGTGTTCACATATATGGGGTGATACTTTTTCAGCATGTCCACCAGGCTGTCAGTAATCCTCTGGGGCAGCGTAACCGGGGTCCTGGTGCCAAACCTGATTATTTCCACATGCTCAATGCTTCTGAGTTCCCTGAGCATCCATTCTATTGTGGCATCGTCAAGCATGAAGGCATCGCCGCCGGTGATAAGTACATCCCTTATCTCCCTGTTGTTCCGCACATAGTCTATGGCTTTCTTCAGCTTCTCTTTGGGCGCATGGGTGTCATGCTCGCCGATAAGCCTTCTTCTCTGGCAGAACCGGCAGTACATGCCGCATATATTTGTAACCTTTATGATAAGCCTGTCGGGGTACCTCCGGGTGACAAGTTCCTCGGGGGTCCAGCCTTCCTCGTCCATTGGATCGAGTTCTCCCTGCTCATTAAGCTCTTCAAAGGATGGTATGGCCTGCCTTTTTACCGCGCAGTCAGGATCGTCGGGATCAATAACAGAAAGGTAATACGGGGAAATGGCAAACCTGTATTTCTCAGTAACCTTCCTGATCCTTTCAGTCTCATCCTCCGTCAGCCCAATGATATCCCTTATATCCTCAGCCCTTGTAAAGCGATTTCGTAATTGCCATTTATAGTCGTTCCACTGTTCTTCGGAAGCACCGAGTTTCTTCATGATCTTTTCCTTTTGCCGTGCAATCTTTTCCCTGTCCTGCAGACCGGTCTTTATGGTGTGTTTGACGCTTTCATAATCCTCAATACTGCGCCTCAGCTCGTCAAACCTGTCGTATTCCATGTTCCGGCTTGATTTTAAAGCGGTGCTCATTTTCAACCTCCTTCCGTGTAATTGAAATAACAAAAGCGATTGTCACCAACATGAGTGAGAATCGCTTTTTAGGGCAAAAATATCCTGTTTTCCCTTCAAAGCTTCCGAGGTTAGCTGACGGATTCGGACCGAAAGGACTTAGCCCTACCGAAAAAACTTCCGGATTCACCCCAATGATTGGTTCCCCCGTATCCTGTCCCAAGAAATCAAAACAGGAATTCAGCACTCAATCGATATTCAGTTGTATGCGGCGCCTGCCTCTGAATATTATACCGCATTTTGGATTAATGGTCAAATGATGTTCAGGAAATGATTTGCTTGATTAATTACGTGCAAAAAGTCGGTGTTACCCGACTTTTCTGCCTTCTCTCCCATATTTCATCCTGGTCGCTTCGCCGCCGCGGATATGCCTTTCCGCTTTGTTCTCATCCAGTATCCTTTTCACCTGCCCTGCCATTAACGGGTCAAGCTTTGCAAGCCTTTCAGTTACATCCTTGTGCACCGTGCTTTTGCTGATTCCGAAATTCTGTGCAGCCGCTCGGACCGTAGTCCTGTTTTCAATGATGAAGCTTCCAAGCTCCAAGGCGCGTTCCTCTATGTAATGTCTCATGCGCCTGCCTCCCGCACGCGCCGATACCACGGCTTAAATGTCCCGATACTATCTATATGTGCAAGGCAAGTGCGCTATACCGCGAAATGTAAACATTGTGTTGTCCTTGTTTTATGCAGCATGACACAACGCGATGCTGTGCTCCATGATAAGGTACAACTGTTCACTATTAATTATTTACATATCTATGTGATATATTGTATTTAAGGGAGGCGATCTTTGCTAATCAATAAGCACAATCATGTAATATTCACATTGATCTTCATTCTGTTGTTTGCAATATGCCTGACCTCCTGAGTCCCGCAATACAACCGGAGCCGATCCAATAGAATAAGGAATGCTGAATTGCGGGTTTATTGTATTATTATTATTTTCGAGCAGGATAATTTAAGAAGAATGGAACAGGAGGGCGTATTTATGAGAAAAATCGTTATTCTCGATGGATATACCGAAAATCCGGGTGATCTTTCGTGGAAAGGGTTCGAAGAGTTTGGCGAACTGACAGTGTATCCGCGTACACCAAGAGATTTGATCACATCTCGAATAGGTAATGCAGAAATCGTAATAACAAACAAGACACCTATTACACGATCAACACTTGATGAATGCAAAAACATAAAATACATTGGAGTACTTGCCACAGGCTACGACGTAGTCGATTGCCAGGCGGCCAGGGAGAAAGGGATTCCTGTCTGCAACGTGCCTGCATATGGAACAAATGCCGTAGGACAGTTCGCAATAGCACTGCTGTTGGAAATCTGCCATCATGTAGGGCATCATAATGACGCAGTCCATTCCGGGCGCTGGGAAAGCAATGTAGATTTTTGCTTCTGGGATTATCCGCTGATTGAACTTGCAGGGAAAACAATGGGTATCATCGGTTTCGGCCGTATAGGGCAAACAACGGGAAGAATTGCTCAAGCGTTGGGAATGAAAGTGCTTGCATATGATAAAATCAAAAATCCTGAGCTTGAGAGTGATTCATGCAGATACGCTGAATTCGATGAAATCCTGGCAGAATCGGACGTCATTGCCCTTCATTGCCCCTTGTTCCCGGATACCAGGGGAATTATTAATAAAAACACCATCGCTAAAATGAAAGACGGCGTTATCATCCTGAACAACAGCCGCGGCCAGCTGATCGCAGAAGAAGATCTCGCAGAGGCGCTTAATACGGGTAAAGTCTATGCAGCGGGATTAGATGTAGTAAGTATTGAGCCAATACGTGGAGACAATCCGCTTCTGAAGGCAAAGAACTGCATTATTACTCCCCATATAAGCTGGGCTTCGAAAGAGTGCCGGCAGCGCATCATGGACATTTCTGTCAATAACCTGAAACAATTCCTGGAGGGTAATCCGATCAACGTAGTAAATAAATAGTCCACCTGAAGATCAAATTAAGGCGTTGTCTAAATTAAAGAATCATAAATACGCAAATGACAGGTCCGGACGCAATACCCAAAGCTCAATTAATGCGTCGTCCCAGCCCGGGAAGGTGAAAGGCCCGCCACTTTTTTGTGACGGGCCTTTCAAACCAGAGGAAGTTCTATAGGCGCAATACCTATTTGGGGAAATCGATATAGGTTTCCGGGTCTACCAGCTTGTCCTCCTTGTACAGTTCAAAATGCAGGTGGGTGGGTTCCGCGCTTTCGAAGATCGCGGTAGCTCCTACCGCCCCTATGGCATCACCCATTTTGACTTCTTTGCCTACCGTCATTGTGCTGTCGCTGGCAAGATTGGCATACAGGGATTTGTAGCCGTTCTTATGGTCGATAACGATGGTGAATCCGTACCTGGGATCATTCTTTATCTCATGGATTACTCCATTTCCTATGGCACGGACCACTTCGCCGCGGGGCGCCGCTATGTCTACACCGCTGTGGGTACGCCATTCATTGAACGTTGGAGAGAAAACAAGCCTGTCCATGGAATAGCCGGTCTGGATCTTGCCCTCGACAGGCACAGAGAAGTTGGGTTTGACAATGGCCAGGACCACATTGTCCACCGGAGCCGTGCCGTCTTCCAGCATGCCTCCTGATGTTGTCTGCGCACCGTCATCCTCCTTGTCGGAAGCCTGCTCGGAAGTCTCACCTTGCCCGGTTGTATCCTCGCTCGCTTTATCCTGCTCGTCCTCAATGGCAGCATCATCGCCGGGATTGATGTCTTCATATGCGATCAATCCGTCATCAGGACCGTCATCGGCATAGTCGGTTCCGTTGCCGTCATTGATGGAGCTTTCCTCAGATCTCGGTATTACAGGAAAATCGTCAATCAGACTGAAATCATTGTTGTCACTGCTCAATCGATTCTCAGGCGGATCGGGCTCCGGATCGGTAAGTATCTGGCTGGTTGAGAAGTACACAGCCCCTGCGGCCAGCGCGCACAGCCCAACCACGATAGCTATATAAAAACCGCTTTCCCTGAAAAAGGCCAGGATCCTTTTGCCAACAGACCCCTCATTTTTGAAACTTCCCTTGTTGTTCACAGTATCCACCTCCACCATGTATTATTGCCAGTGGAGATGGAATTATACTCTATTGTGCTATTTCTTCCACTTCTACTCCGGAGTAATAGTATTTCAGGATATCCTCATAGCCGTAACCATCCCTGGCAAGGGCATCGGCGCCGCACTGGCTCATCCCCACGCCGTGGCCGTAGCCGTATGTCGTGATCTCAACAGATTCAGCGGACGGAAAGTTCAGGCTGATCATCGTGGAGCGAAGCCCTAAAAGTTCCCGAAACTCTGTCCCGGACATGGAAACGCTTCCTATCCTGATGGAATCAACGCGCCCGCTGACGGTGAAGGATTCGATCTCCATATCGACGTTTGACGGAAGCCTTGCCTCCGGATATTTAGTCTTCACTTTTTCCGCTATTTCATCCCAGGAATACAACTGCTTTTTTTCATAATCCGGATAGCTGCTTTCATCGGGGCTGAATACGCTTTGAAGATAGGGTACGCTCTCTGAGATGGCCCAAACCTCACGGGCATCCTCGGTGGCGCCGCCGCTGTTTGAATGGAACAATGGATTTATCAGCACATCCCCGTATGTAACTACGATATTCCGGGTATCATTCACCGCTTTTTCAATCCTGGCCCAGTCGTCTTCGCCTCCATATACTTCAAGGAACCGTTCCTTTGAAATCCAGGCCTGGCAATGTCCCGGATCGGTGCATATGTCAGCACCGAAATGGCTTGCTGTGGAGCCGTAATAGCCCTTAACCCTTCCCAGGGCATATGTCCTGGCAGCGACAGCCTGGGCTTTTAATGCCTCCAGGTCAAAATACGGAGGCATTTCAGCCGCCACCACACCCACCAGGTACTCCTCCAGCTTTGCCTCAACAATGAGGCTTTCGTTGGGGTTATACACCGTGAGTGTTATCTCGGGTCCCCTCTTCCCCTTATCCGCCGAGGGCTGTTTAACGGGTTCCTGGTTCCCTGGCCTGGTCAGAAAGAGCAACAGGAAGACCAGCGGAAGCAAAAGGAGCACAATATCTTCAGCTTTGAGGCGATATCCTTTTTTAACCATAGTAATGTTTATGAAGCAGAAGGATGAGCAATGCCAATATTAATCCTGTATAATATGAAGTGTACAGGCCTTGTTATTGCAAGGAGTGAAGCGACGAAGCAAGCGCACAATACAGAGGCGGGAGGTGTGAGGTTGGAAGTTGGAATGAAGTAACGGCTGCGGAACCCATCCTGATGCAATCTTACTTCCAACATCTCGCTTTTTACCTCTATTTGGGAGGAAACCATGACCAACCCCTACATGGAAATAGCCATCCAGGAAGCCAGAATGGCTGCCGAAGAGGGCGAAATCCCGGTTGGAGCTGTTATAGTGAAAGGCAACATCGTCATCAGCCGGGCCCATAATCTCAGGGAGAAAATGGGCAGCGCGACAGCCCATGCCGAAATCCTGGCCATCGATGAGGCCTGCAGAATTCTCGGCCGCTGGCGTCTGGACGATTGCGACCTGTATGTAACGCTTGAGCCATGTCCCATGTGCGCCGGGGCTATCATCAACGCGCGCATCAGGCGCCTCTATTTCGGCGCAGCCGACCCGAAGGCCGGAGCCGTGGGTTCGGTTGTGGATCTTCTGCGCATGCGCGCTTTCAACCATACCCCGGAGATTTACGAGGGTATCATGGAAAGCCAATGCAGAAAGCTGCTCACAGATTTTTTCAAGCCATTGAGGTAAGATACGAAAATGTCGATATATAGAGGCTTCTAAGAGGTTGCCGCGCTTTACTCGCAATGACAGTTCGGGTATGTCATTGCGAGGAGCCTTTATTCAGGTTTCATTGCGAGGAACGGACGTGACGAAGCAATCTCGCAAATTACTGCGTTCCACTTGCAATAGTACCCTTGTTTAATCTTCGTTTGAGCTGACAGAAAGTAGTGTTGCGGAAACGGCATGGATGCCTTATAATAAAAAAGCGATTCACTTAAGAGTTAAACCTGGAGGGTTGTCCGAGTGGTCGAAGGAGCTGGTCTCGAAAACCAGTATACCATTTTTGGTATCTAGGGTTCGAATCCCTAACCCTCCGCCACAGGGGAGCTGCCTGTTCTGCAAACTTGCAGCTCCTGTTTTATTCCCTTTTTGGGTATCATTGTGAAGAACGAAGTGACGAAGGAATCTCACGCTCCTCGTCACTTGCTCGCAATGACACCCTCATTATCAGCGTCGCTTCCTTCCGCAGGCTTGCTTCTTTTTATTAATGACAGTACAAGCAGTATCAGCGGGATTATAACCTGAAAGGTAATGGCATAGTAGGAATATATCCTTTCAGTCCAACTGAACAAATCCAGCACGTTTTCAAAATCCCATACGGAAAGCACGACGCAAAAGGCGCCGACTGCCCTTGTGAGATTAGTATAGTTTTCAATTCCCGCAACCTGACTTATAGCTTTTGTCGCCGCATAAATGCAAACCCCAATCTTTGCTCCTCCTCCGATCATCAGGTTTATATCTACAAGTGGTTCCACATTAGCCTCCGGAAAAAGCAGTGTTGTCGAATGGGGAACAAATGTGACACGGCTCATCAGATCGCTTCCCAGGACAGATATATCCCTGAAGAAGATTACGATGCTTATCAATGCTGATAGTGCCGCCGAAACAAACACGATCTTCTTCAGCTTTTCCTTTCTGTTCAAATTCGGAAACAGCATAAGGAACGCGACGGTTTCCCCAAAGGGAAAGGTTATATAACTAAGGGCTGCTTTCAGTACGGGTCCCATCCCGTTTTCCAGGACAGGCAGGAAAGCCGTGAAATCATTGACCGTGATCAGTGACACACTGACAATGAGGATGAACGTGGGAATTATCGGCACCAAAAGCTCGCCCATTCTTCCCATTACCTCTACGCCGCCATTGACCCCATATACCACACCAAGTGCAAATATGCTTATTAGTACAGTCATGGGCGTTTCCGGAAAGGTCACTGTACAGATAAACTCGCCAAAATCCCTGAATACCAGCGAAGCCAGGTGAATGAAGTACCATATATACAGGACCGCAATAATACTGCCCAGGACCTTTCCCATCTTTTCCTTCAATATTTCCACCAGGGTTTTTGAAGGGTTCAGTAACGAAATGGCCGCATAAATCAACATCAGCAAAGCGCCGCCTGTTCCGCCGATGATTATGGCAAGCCATGCATCGTTTTTTGCTCCCAATGCGGGAGCCAGTATCACGGTGCTTCCAAACAGGAATCCCGATAAAAGCATAAACAGTTGTAAACCTGATATCCTTGTCTTTCCCATCACTTTGCAATTCCAATCATCTTAAATACAGCTTCTATCAGCCGTGAAGGAGCAACAGGCCTTATCCCCGCTGCCAGAAGCAAACTGACTATCAGGCCTGCACCCATGAGGAAAAAATACAGCACGTAAACCTTTGCAGGTTCTTTGTTCCGTATGAATATCCGCATGTCATACAGGATCAGGATAATAAAAACCGCTATTATTGCCAGCAAAATGCTATTCACCTTTCCCCACCGGGTTTATCACAAGGCCTACGCGCATTATTTTTGCATCCACCCGGATGTCCGCCGGAAGCTTGCTGAAGATGTTATGCCAGTCATTCTCTACCTCTTTCCAACATTTTGGATAGTATTTATGCAAATAGATGCCAAAACCGAATATGTCGCTGGCAAACTCCTTCTGGCACTTCTCCAGCGCCATTTCAATCTCTTTCCCTATTTCCTCTCCAAGTTTTTCCTCCAGCATATAAAGGGTTTCCAGCGAGTCTAATCTCCCTCCGCTCCCGTATTCCCCCACATTCGCTTCGGCATTCACCCTTATGATGAGCATTGACGGCTTGCCGTCTTCCACCTCCACACTGACAGACCCTTTCGACCTTATAATCTCAAATGCCGCCTTACCATTATCAACAGGTACATTGACAATACCTCCTTTCAATTCGTTATTCGCAAACAGGAATCCCCTGGTTTCATACGGATTGAGCCATCCTGCAAGCTTTCCGTCCCTGAAAACCGCAAGGCCTTCGGTCCTCACTTCTTTATCACTGGATTTTGTTATCTGGCCGGCGGTAGGCTGTCTTCCCTTGCAGTCCATATCCTTGAACAGGTCAATAAGTAAGGTCTTTTTCACCGTGCCCCGGGCAGCGGTATTTTCCACAGTACCCTTAATATACACGGCAGGTATTGTATCCATATCGCTTTCTATCCTGAGGAGTTCGTCGGGGGTTGCATCCTTCGCCACAATGACATCCACCAGGTAACTCACCTCATAATCCCTTTCAAAGAAGTCCAGGATCTCCCCTATGCCCTCCTGTGCGAGTTTTTCACCTATGATCAGAACCTGGGCTGTGCTTAAAAACAGTTTCTTATCAACAACTGCCAACATACCCCTTAAAGCCTCGAAAACCGTTTCACCTTCATTGGATGCGACAAACACGGGCTTTGACTTCTCGCCACCGCTTCCGCCTCCCGCAGACGCTGGCTGGATCGCGCCCGGCTCCGCCACCTGCACCGTTACCAGGATTTTGCCATCTTCGGTCCGTTCAAGTCCCATACCCGCCACAATATTGATTTCAGTCAGCGGCCTGTTATTCCAGCATCCGGCCAGAAGCAAGGGGAAGATAAGAAGGAGGATTAACAGGGCTTTGCGCCCTTTATCCTTTTTGACTGTCACGTCCCTTATCCACCTCCTGGCGTTTTGAACCTTTAACACCTCTTACATTTTCCTGCTGCCTGAGTATCTTGGGTCTTGTTATCATAGCCCAGATGGGAACCATGATCAGGGAATCCTTCAGATCATGAGCAGTAAGGGGGGAGAACGGCGCCAGGTATGGAATTCCGAAGGATCGCAGCGTGCAAAGGTGTGTAAAAACAGCAACGACTGCAACCATAATTCCAAGGAACCCCAAGAAATTCGCCGCGGCCAGGAAAACAAACCTTATCAGCATGGTCGCGGGGATAAGCGGCGGAACAACGAAGCTGCAAACTGCTGTGATGGCTACGATGATCACCATAAGGTTACTGGCAATTCCCGCCGCCACCGAGGCCTCGCCAAGCACAATTGCTCCCACAATGCTAAGCGCCTGGCCGATAGGCCTGGGCATACGCACACCTGCCTCCCGCAGCAGTTCAAAGGCTATTATCATTAACAGCGCTTCAATGAAAGGAGGAAACGGTATTCCCTGCTGTGAGGCTGCAAGCGTGATCATCAGCTTGAACGGGATTACCGTATGATGGAATACCACCAGCGCCACATAGAGGGCAGGGAGCAAATTCGATGTCAAAAGCGCCAACAGGCGGAGCAGGCGCATAAAAGAGGCAAAAAAGGCATGGTCGAAGTAATCATCGGTTGCCTGTATGGATTCGATGAATAAATACGGAACAGTCAATACATATGGTGTGCCATCGCATATTATGGCTACACGCCCTTCCAGCAGCTTCCCGGCCAGTTTATCGCACTTTTCGCTGTTTCCCACCAGGGGGAAAAGGGTTAAGCGGTTGTCGGCAATGTACTGCTCGATAATGCCGGTATCAAGGATGGCATCGGTATTGATTTTCCCGAGCCTCTCCTTCACTTCCCTGACAATCTCCTCGTTTGCAAGGCCTTTGATATAACAGATGCAGATATCTGTTTTTGTCCTCTCTCCCAGTTGCATGATCTCCATCTTCAGGTCAGGGTTCTTTATCCTTTTCCGAATAAGGACCATATTTGTAGGCAGGTTCTCAACAAAACCTTCCCTTGAACCCCTGATGGAGGTCTCTGTATCCGGTTCTTCCACCTGCCGCCCCTCGGGACTTTTTACTCCGACCACCAGGGCCCGGTCTTCTCCGTCTATGAATATAACGGCATCCCCGGATACGATGAAGTTAACGGCCTGCCACATTTCATGGACTTCCTTGATATCGCTGCTGATGACTATGCATTTTGAAAGCTGCTGGTATATACTGCTGCTATCCTCGGACTGCACACTTGGCAGATAATCAAGTATCGGATGGATCACGTCCTGGTTCAACAACCTCCTGTCAACAATGCCTTCAATGTGCACAACCAGGATCTTTATCCGGCCGTCTTTCCCGCATGAGATCTCCTTGATAACAAGGTCGTTGCATTGGGAAAAAATTTCGTCAAGCCTGGTTTGAACTGCTTTGATTTTTCCCGGAATCGGCCCGTATGAACTGGCATCGACACGAACGTTTGCGAACTTATGCTTTGCTTCTCTGTACCTTTCCCTGATCCTTCCAAACATCTCTGAACCACCTGTTCTGGATTATGTCCATTATTCAACGGCAAAATACAATATTATCCTGCCTGTTTCACAGGCGATGTATATTATTGAACCGATCATACCGATAAATTAAATGAAAGAGTCGATACATGAAATGTGAAAAAATGTGATTTTATATATTGACAATTGTTTGACAATCTCTTAAAATTATAAATTGTTGCTGTCCAGGCAACCTGAAGCTTATATTTGAATAGCGTAGCAACTTATGCTAAGGGCAAACCTGCCGAAAGACAGGGACGCAAAGCCGCGGGTCTAAAACCTTACGGTCATGATAGCCGGGCTGCCATAGGTTTTATTATCTGAGTAATAGAGCCATGGCCTGTTTATGCCCTGGCTCTTTCGTTTGGTTTGGGACTATGGTGATAAAGTTACGGAAATATTTGTATTAATACGAAAGAATTTACATTGAGGAGGGGATGCTATGAGCTTTAAGGGCAGGATCATAGAAGGTGATGACCCCGACTACATTGCTGAGTTCATCTATCGTTCGGGGAATACGGTAATCAGTGGAATGGCCAGGATAGTCAGGAAGCAGCCAAAGCTTGAGATATCCTACTGCAACCTTTCTGCTGATAAAGTCAGGATGCTCGGCGAAGAGGACCTGACCAAGCTGGAACTGGAGATCACCAACCTGGTTCTGAACGACCTGCTGAAGAAGAAGAACAAGGGAAGCTTACAGGTTACCGGCAGAAGCTTATATGCACATTGAAGAGATTGCCTCGCTTAACTTGGATCCTTTCACAATGATAAAGGGGGGGCATTGTGAAGGGATAGCGGCGAGGCAATCTCTTATGTTTTCCCATTTTTGCGGGTAACATCTATTCCTGTGTCATTGCAAGAAGCAAAACGGCAAAGCAATCTGAGCGTGCTGCGCATTACCTGCAATGACATTTTATATTATACCGCTTTTCTCCCGGGTGGTGCAGCTTCCAGTCTGCCATTCCTTTGATAGTTTCTCTTTCCCCTGAATAAGGCGAACACCGTATTCAGCAGAAGCTTTATGTCCAGGAGAATCGAATAGCTTCTGATATAGAGCAAATCATACCGCAGCTTATCCTCGGCCGACGTGTCATACTTGCCATAAACCTGCGCATAGCCTGTAAGCCCTGCTTTAACAAGGGTCCTGTACTTGTATGTAGGTATCTCGGCATTGAACCTGTCGGCAAAAACCGGGCGCTCCGGCCTGGGTCCCACAAAGCTCATATCACCTTTCAGTATGTTGAAAAGCTGTGGAAGTTCGTCAATCTTAAGTTTTCTTAAAACAGAGCCAATTGGCGTCACCCTGGGGTCGTCCAGCGATGAAATGACAGGGCCTGTAGTTTTTTCGGCATCGTTCACCATGGTGCGGAACTTGTAGATCTTAAACACACGGTTACCCTCGGTTACCCGCTCCTGGCTGAATATGACGGGTCCGGGTGATGTGGCCTTAATCAATATGGCACTTATCAGCATGATGGGTGAACTGATTATAAGCCCAAATAATGATAGTACAATATCGAATACCCGTTTGAAAAAGCGCTGCTCCGATGTAAGCCCCAACCTGTCTATGATAAAGGCGGGCATGTCCTCAAATTGTATGGTTCTGGTCTTGGACAGGGATATCTCCAAAAGTTGAGGGATAGCATACACAACCTTTCTGCGCTCGATGCACTCTTTAATCATCCTCACCTTGAAATCATCCGGAACACTGGAGCACAGGATAACCTCCCCCACATCATCAAGCCTGCTGAAGGCAAGGTCGGCATCTTTGGTCTCTACTGTATACTTTATCATGATTTTATGAGCTTTGTCGGCAACAATCTTTTCACCAATGGACTTCAGTTCATCCTTATTCCCGATTAGCATGGCTGTGGTTTCCCGCATCAGTTTCTGCCTTATGCGAACCAGGAACACTCTCCAAATTGAGAGGTACACAAACATGATGAAGGCAGAGCCAATTAGAACACTTCTGGGGAATGAGAATCCCTGCAGAAAGTATGTGATGGACACGGTTGTAATGCTCAAGAGCGCAACCAGCCTTATAAGGTTCGACAGAGTTTCACTCACGCTTACCCGGTAAAACTTAATCATTCCGAACATGTCGAAATAGATCAGGGCAGCTATGGATATGAATGGCAGCGCATTCAAATATGGCTGCAAATTGAACATAGGGATATCAAAGCCAAACTTTAAGAAGAAGGCCGTAAGGTAGGAAAGGTTTATCAATATGAGGTCAATAACAATGATGACCAGCTTGTACGACTTGTTTATGGCTTTGACCATTATTCTCACCTTTCAGGGTGGCTTGTCCCATTCCTTTACCCAAATTATATCATGGAAACAGGGTGAAAAATAGTATACAATAATTACATACCAAACTCAGAATCTATGTGGAAAACCGGAACTACTCGCAGGACGCACTATTATCTAGTTATGCAAAACAAGTCTATTGGAGTAATGATATGGAGCCTCTAATATCGGTAATCATGCCGGCATATAACAGCGAATATACAATCGAGAGGGCAATAGAATCGGTACTGGCTCAAACTTATACAAGATTTGAACTCTTGGTGATTGATGACTATTCTACAGATAACACGGTGAAACTTGTAGATTCATTTATGAAACAGGACTCCCGGGTTATCTTATTGAAAAATACACAAAATCTTGGAGTTGCCGCAACAAGGAACTTGGGCTGCAGGAAGGCCAAAGGTGAGTATTTAGCCTTTTTGGACAGCGATGACGTTTGGTTTGAAGACAAACTCCAAAAGCAGATTCATTTCATGCAAGAAAAGGGATGCGATTTGTCTTACACAGCATACTCGTTTATTAAACCAAATGATGGACCATCAAGAACTGAAAGAGTCTATAACGTACCGGAAAATATTACATACGAAAAACTACTCAAGGAGAATGTTATTGGCTGCTCAACCGTTATGATAAATGCAGCGGCTCTCAAAGGACATGAGTTCAACAAAGCCTTTGCCCATGAAGACTATGCATTGTGGCTTGACTTGGCTAAATCGGGAAAAACTCTGTGTGGTCTCAATGAAGTTCTTACAGGCTATGCCTATGGCGGAAGATCGTCAAACAAATTCAAAGCCGCTAAGGATCGCTGGACTATCTATAGACAGTCTCAGAATCTTTCAATTGTTAAAGCATCATATTATATGTTTTTTTACACGATAAACGCTATTAAAAAATATAAAATGCTTGTTGACTGAAAAACCAGGTATAGGGAGTAGGTATGGAAAAAATAAGGATATTGCAGGTCATTGAGAACCTGAGTCTGAACAATGGTGTCAATTCAGTTGTCATGAACTACTATAATCATATAGATAGAAAGCAATATGCTTTCGATTTTCTGGTTCATGAAAGTGTCCCTCAAGAAACTATGGATCTTTTTATGAGTCTCGGATCAAGGATATATGTGATGCCTGAACTTAGACCTTTGAATATCGTAAGGTATATAAGGGATCTGAGCAGATTCTTCAGAAAGCATCCCGACTATAAAATTATCCATGGCCATTTACCAAACGCGGCCATTTTTTATCTTGGCATGGCCAAACTATTCAAGGTGCCTGTACGCATTATTCATAGCCATAATGACAAGAGTGCCGATTCAACAATAAAAAAGCTGAGGAATAACATATTGAACAGCCTAATCCCTTACGTTGCGAATAACTATGCCGCCTGTTCCAAGAACTCCGCAAAGTTCTTGTTTGGTAAGAGGGGAAAGAATGCGTTCATACTGGCAAATGCAATTGACATGGACAAATTCTCTTATTCAAAAGAGATACGATTCAGGGTCAGGAAGGAACTCAACTTGTCCGACCAACAACTTGTTCTTGGCCATGTGGGACGGTTTTGCGCACAAAAGAACCATAACTATATAATTGATGTTTTTAAGGAGATATGCTCCGTCATGCCCGACAGCAAGCTTCTGCTGGTTGGAGACGGTGAATTGCTTCCCTTTATAGAAAAAAAGGTTAAGTTATTGGGTCTGACCGGCAATGTCATTTTTACAGGCATCAGTGACCGTGTACATGAATATTTACAGGCAATGGATGCTTTTATCCTCCCTTCTTTATTTGAAGGCTTTCCGGTGTCTGCCGTTGAAGCACAGCTATCTGGGCTGCCATGTTTTCTTTCCGATACTATTACTCCTCATGCGTCATTTAGTAACAGAACGGTATTTTTAAGCATCGAAGAGCCCCCATCAGTGTGGGCCGATAAGATTATCTCCTGTTACGGATCAGAGACACGAGAAAGTATCTACAATCCGGACTTTGATATCAAGGTTCAGGTGAAAAGGCTGGAGACCCTATACTCGGAACTCTATGCTAAAGCCAAATAAAAACATTGTAATGCACGCCTGTGCACGCTAGAATACTGTCATATAGCTAGTACTATATAAAGATAAGGTTGGGATGGAAAATTGGTAGTGAAGATATACGTAGCATGCCACAAGCCGGTATTTGTACCCAAACACCCATTACTTGTACCCATCCAGGTAGGCGCGGCCCTGTCTGAAAAAAGATTTGACAGCATGGTTTATGATGATACCGGCCATAACATTTCTATGCTTAATAAAAGTTATTGTGAATTAACAGCTCAATATTGGGCGTGGAAAAATGATAACGCTGATTATTATGGTTTCTTCCACTACAGAAGAT